>OFGN01000085.1_pt1 | contig 98987 bp, 92 predicted proteins | sample 1521821 | NCBI WGS metagenome assembly OFGN01 (sample SAMEA3504094, study PRJEB24116) | mouse gut metagenome | biome: mouse gut; feature: mouse-associated habitat; material: faeces | place: Denmark | collected 2011
CCCCACACCACCTTTATATATTCTGGCTCTTTTGGATTCAGCTCCAGCTTTTCACGAATACGCCTGATATGAACCATGACAGTTTTTTCTGATGCAAAGGCCTCTTCCTCCCACACACGCCGGTAAATTTCCTCTGCCGGAAACACTCTGCCCAGATTCCGCATAAACAGCTCCACAATCTTTGTTTCTGTGGCGGTAAGTCTTATTGCTTCTCCATCTGCATAAAGCACCCTTTCATCAGTCTTAAAAGATAAGCGGCCATTTACAATTTCGTCCTCTCCCCTTCTGGTATGAATGTCTCCCAGGCTGGTATATCTGCGCAGATGGCTCTTTACCCGGGCTGCCAGTTCCTGCGGATTATAGGGCTTGGCCACATAATCATCCGCGCCCATAGACAGGCCTAACACCTTATCACTATCCTCGCTTTTTGCACTTAAAACAATAATGGGAATATTTTGTTTTTCCCTGATACGCATCAGTGCAGAAAGCCCGTCCAGCTTCGGCATCATCACATCAATAAGCACCAGCTTCACCGGATGGGTGGAAAGAATGTCCAGTGCCTGCAGCCCGTCATAGGCCTTCAGCACCTCATAGCCCTCTCCTTTCAGCAAAATACTGATGGCCTTTACAATCTCCCTGTCATCATCCACTACCAGTACACATTCACCCATTCTCTTTTTTGTCTTCCTTTCTGTCATTTTTTATAATCTGGCCAGGCAAATCTGCTGCCAGAAGCTTTCTCCTTGAGCTGATAAAAGCTTATCATTAGTTTTTTACAAAGTTCTCAGGACATTTCTTACAATTTTCTTACAAATTATAAGAAACAGTTCTCTTATCACCCCACTGCCAAAAAATATAAGGCTAAGACGTACGTATACTTCTTTGTGCTGCTCTGGTCATCATTTTTCCTATGTAAAGAGGATGTCGATAGGAAAATTTTATTTGCATTGCCTGTGCTGCGCAGTGACAAATCACAAACTTTTTTGACCAAATGCGGTCAGCTAATCCATAACCAACTTTTTTAGCATCTGCTTTAAATTCTTTTGGAACAGAGATTCCCGACGCTGATTTTGTATTTGTTAATGGTGGATGAAATAAGTGAAAGGAAATCCCATATTCTTCATTTTCTATTTTCAGGCACTTAGCCAATGATTCTATTGCCCCTTTAGAAGCAGCATATGGAGAAATGCTTGCAAAGCCGGTAACTCCCACGCCTGAACTTGTAAATATAATACGCCCCTTTTTTGCTTTTCGCATATAGGGAAGAACCGTTTTGGCCAGTCGCAACGCTCCAAAATAATTCACATCCATTACCTTTTGGTATACTTCATAACCGGTAACCTCTTCGCTTTCAAAGGTACACAAGCAGGCGTTGTGTATGGCAATATCAATATCTCCAAAACGCTCAACTGCCTGCCGGACTCCATTTGTAATGCCTGAAAGTTCCCGCGCATCTGCAATGACCGGCAGAACTGTATTTTTATATTTTTCTTCTAATGCTTCAACAGCATCTGTCTGAATATCTAATACCGTTACATTATTTCCCAATTCTAACAGTCTTTCTACAAGATAATAACCAATTCCCTGATTTGCGCCTACAATCAATATATTTGCCATATTACTTATCCCCCAATTCACTAAAAAAATGATTTACATGTTTATATGCATTTTCCCGAAAGACTTGTTTGCATTCCTCTGTCAATGCCCCGGAAAAAAGCCAGCGCTGCATAAAAAGAAAAATCGGCGCATAAAATTTCACCGCTAAATAACTGCTGTCTTCTGTTTGAATCATTCCTGACATTGATAACACAGAAAACACTTTTCCCTGAAAATTCAGAGGTTTATCAAATAACCAGTAATCATATATTTTTCTCATTTCATCATTGTGCAAATGTTCAATGGAAAGCAGCCGCAGCATCTTATTACAGTATTCATCCATCAAATAGTTTTCAAAAAAACAGCCACAGGTCTTTCCATATAAATTCTCCCCGGAAGCATCCGGCAAAGCATTTACCCCCTGTTCTAACTGGCACATTAAATCTGTTGCTGTTGTTTCAAAACGCTGGAGAAGCTCGTTGAAAATGGACTGCTTATTTTTGAAATGATAATAGACGGAGCTTTCCTTAATTCCTACACTTTTACAAATATCTCTGATAGAAACCGCAGAAAATCCTTTTTGAGAAAACAAGTCTAATGATACATCTAATATTTTTTGTTTTGTTTCATTCATCACTTAACATCCCCCTAACAGTTGTTAGGCACTATTATATCTAACAACTGTTAGGGAGTCAATCTATTTTTTTTAATTTCAAAACACTACCTTGTTTCACCAGTTGTCATTTACAATAAATGTTTTTCCGCCATCAAAAGAATGAGCGTATATACTAAAGCATTCCGTCCCTCTGTCAATTTTATAAAACATTTCTGCTTTTGTATATTTTATAAAGTCAGACGGAAAAACATCACTATCTGGATAATTTACAAGAATATACGTAATTCTACAATTTTCTTTATCTACTAATGCATACTCATACATATCAGAAAAGCCATCGCATGTCAAATACGCCGGATATGCAAAGTCTTCCGCTTCATATAACACATAATTTGTAAACTTTTCCGCTTTACCATTTGTAATTGAACAGGAAATACCGCGCAGTCTTTCTATTTCAGCAGCATAATTTTTTTCAGAATATTCCGCCTGTAAAATAATGTATCCATCACTGTCAAAAATCCCTGTATGCAAGTCAGATGCATTTTTTACATCCTCTCCTACTCTTTTATATTCATATACCCCTCTAGGCTGTCAACTGTTTGACAATAAAAGATCCATATTAGATATAGTTCCTGTGAGCATAGAATATATTAAAAACCCTGTCGCAATAAATGGCAATAAGATAATAACCCCCTTTAGAAGTATACATACAATCATCTGTGCATAAAATTGAATAACCCTTAAATTACGTACTTTCTCTTTATTTTTGCTTGGAGAATACTCAAAAACATCATAATATAACTTATCATAATTGTCTTCTGTTTCACTGGCTGCTAAATAACTATTAAATATTTCCCATTTTTCAAATAATTTTTCTTCAGATAAATTTACTAATAAATCTGACTGTAAATTACGTAAATCAAGTATATTTGCTTCTAAATCTTTAGCCCGTGCAGCATATCTTTGCGAATTAAGATATGTAATGGATACTACCAGTATTATTGATATAATAGTTGCTATGAAACTAATAAATTTTTGATCAACTAAAAGACTCCAAATTGATAAACATGCTACAAAGCAAGAATACAAAATGTTTACATGCTGTATAAAAGATTCGCTCCTCAATAATCGTTTAGCCTTTGTCCCACGATAATTTATTGTATATTCCAGTTGATCAATCAAAATATCTTGTTCATTTTTTAAATTAATCATCATAGTAGTTTTCTCTTTCACCATACCTCTCATTTATTACTGTTTCTTAACAAGACAATAGTATTGCCAAAAAACAACAGAGCAGTACTCTAATACGTGTCCAGTTCTGTCAGAATTTCAAGGTTTGCCTTTTCATATTCATTAAATACGCTGTCACTAAAATCTTTACTGCTGCAGGTGGGATTGTACCAGATACATCCCATAAAATAATTATACAAATCTGTATTTTTAAATATGTAGCCATGTCTTGCATAGATTTCATTTTTTGCCAGATGAATTACCAGCATGGGCTCGCGTTCAAATTCTTCCTTTGTGTAATACTTTCTATCAGTTTCAAACAAAGGTTCCATCAGGTTTGAAATGTCCCTGACTTCTCTGATATTTTCCCAATAATCAATTATTTCTGAATAATAGGCGCTTGCCTTATAATACTGGCTCCGCTCATTGATTGCATCCATGATTTCCTCCTCCGTCCATGACGGATCATAAACCCGCACATTACCAGTGCTGTCTTCTGCTACACCTTCTGACATAACCTGCTCATTTGTTTTTCCATCTAAAGGCCAGCCACTGTATTTGTCAAAATAACTTTCTTCTACCTCCTGTTCAGATGTTTCATTAACATTGTTTTGCTCCTCATTTTCACTGTCTTCTGAACAGCCGCATAAATTGACCAACATAATTATCATAAAAACAACCACAATCTTTTTCACAGTACTGCCTCCACGCCTATTTTTATCCTTTTCAGACAAGATATTTACACTTCGTCTGTATATCCAGCAAATCTGTAAAGTCATTGATTGAGATTTTTTCTTTCAGTCCCAGTTTATATGTACATTTTGCGGAATAGTTAATATCTAAATGATGTGGCGGATGAAAATCACCATTTACATGTTCCGGATCATAATCATAACGAATATATCCCAGTTCAAGAGAAAACATTCTCATAAGAAGCCCCCAACATCTTTCTATTTCGATGCCTGCATATTCTTCACCTTCCATATCATAATAAATGCTTTCAAGCATAGCTTCTACTGTTGAATTGATAAAATCTATTCTATCAAGAATAGTTCTCATCAATGATATTTCCCTGTTATTCACTTCCATATCTAAAACAGGATCATATATTGCATATGAATCGTTTTCTTCTCTTTCTTCCAAAGAAAATGGAAAAAGAATCGAATAATATTTATCTTGCATAAAATAAAATGCCCTGCTCATTTTACTGTTTCTTATAACAATTTTCGCCTTCTCATCTCCATTTAAAGGCATAGCAGCAACTAATATCTCAAGTGTATCTAACAGTAATAAAATGCAGTCTTTCTTTTCTCTGATCGGCTGAGAGATTTTATTACAATAAAATCTCCCAACGGGTACTTCAATTGCACCTTTCATAACATTATCCTCAACCCATCATATTATAGTTTGTTACTATGATTTCGTGTATTTTATCTCTGTCCACTTCATCTTTACACATAATTCCCACTAACTTATGAAACTTTTCTCTTTGTCCTTTGTTAATATTCAATTCATCCAGAATTTCTTCTACAATTTCCCTCTGTGACTTATACACACTTGTTCTATTAATAATTGCATTTTTCAAGCGGGCTTTTTCCTCCTCATCCGGTTCAAGAACATGAAGAAATCCATTTTTGTTCACCTCATTAACCCCATAAATAATTTCATCAATATTTTGAGATTCATCAGGTAAAATAAAGTATGAGGTAATAAATGATCTTGTAAGCATCATATAAATGGAATTTCTCGTCTGAAGGTTCCCTGTTAAACTATTTTGCATAAAGCAAATAACAAATGGGAATTCCAATCCTTTTACATTATTTCTGTTGCTTATAAATAAAGCCCCTTTCTTTTTTTCTTTTGTTTCATAACCAATGTTTACATCCCAGTTAAATTTCTCATTAATTGCCGCCTGAAGCCGATTCGCTAGAGAATAATTCATATTCAAATTTTCCAAAAACATAATTCCAATGTCCTCGGCTTCTACTTTAGGATTTTCTTCACGTATTTTCTGAATAATTTCCATGATCTTACTAAAATAATCCCGCCTGCCAGATGGAATCACCTCCAGGCTGCTAATGTTCACATTTCCCAGGTCTTCAAATCTTCTAAGTGGCTTTCTATAGAGGTCATAATAGCCCTGATACTTTCTGATATCATATCCGCAGTCACTCCATGCAGTGTCAGTAAGCCATCTTAATTTTCCATTTTTTTCAAACAGCCCCATACCTATTGCATGTGCACACATCAGCGTTTTAGGATCTGTTCGATAACATTTATTCAGTAAAAACTGCGGCTCTACTTTGCTGACATCCTCACTTTCAAATACATTCTGAAAAATATCTCCCGCAATATATACACATTTTCTTGTAACTTTACTGCACAAATCAAAAAAACTCTCTGAAAAATCCTGACTCTCGTCAATCAATATATAATCAAAGCAATATTCTAACTGGCCCAACTCCCGCAAATTTTCTAAAGCCCTTCGACAAACAGCATCAAATGTAGTATCATAGGAAAATCTTTCAAATGGAATTCCATAAAAATTGCAAATATAGCTGTAAACTCCGGAATTACTGTTGCCTTTTGAGCCCCAACTACTCATTACCCATAATTTTTCTTCCCACTTTATCTGCTCCTGAACCTTCATAAAAGTAAAGAACTCTGGTATCCTTACCCTGAGATTTTCAGCAAGTATTTTATTATGACATGTAAAAGCAATCTTTACCTTATCATTCTTCGTATAAATTTCCTTGATCTTATGCAATAGCAATTCTGTCTTTCCAGTACCTGCAAGCCCTTGTATTATGATTCTTTTTTCTTTTGGCTCATTGTAAATAAACCTTGTCTGATCTCCGTCAAAAAGTACAATTTTTCTTTTGATTTTTTCTAAAATAGTTTCCGGATAATCTAAACCTGTTTTATCAATATTATTGATGCTTCCTGTTAAAAGAGAAATCAAAAATTCTCCTTTTCTTTCATTTTCCTTTGTTGGCAGCTTAATTTTATCCAATACTTCATCAACGCTTAAATCCTTGATATCCACGTATTCCATCTGCTCAACAAAATCATTTCTCCATTTTCGTGCTCTGCCTAAAATCTGGGTATAATTATATTTATCCGATAAATGGCTGGTATCTTCCAGGAAATCTTCTATAAAATCCTCAAAAGCATCCGCATTATTTCCATAATGAAGAAATAACAGTTTATGCTTTGGCACAAGAATCACTACTGCTTTCTCGTAAGAATAAGAATATTTTTTATCACCAAGCGGATTATTCAGTATATATACCGGATTTCCACTTGGACTTTCCTCTGCATATTCCTGCAGTTTTTCAAAAAAATCATCTATTTCTGTTCCTGCCTCAAAACTTTTATAAAATAAACTTTTATCACTCACAACAACTCTCCTTGTTTTTATAGGGATTTTAATCTTCAAACTGAGTATAGCATGCGAACTGTAATTTGTCACAAAGAATATTTGAATTCAGAATATTGAAATAAAAAATGCACAATACCAGATTTAGTATTTTCCAAATAAGAAAACACTACATAGACCACTTATATATATAACAAAATTAAATTGTGTTGAATTTCTATACAATTTTTTCTACATTTACAAATAGAAGGCCGCAATCCATCAATACTCCAACTGTCATTATCGCTGGTTATTGATGAATTGCAGCATTTTTCCTAACCATTTAGTCTTTTATTAAAGTCTGCCATTGCTTCCGAAATTTTAATCTGCTGGGGGCATACCGCCTCGCAGCTCCTGCAGCCAACGCAGGCGGACGGTTTCTTCTCATCCGGTACTGCCATCAAAGCCATAGGCGCTATAAATCCGCCCTCGGTAAAGCTGTGCTCATTGTAGAGTTCCAAAAGCGCGGGAATATCCAGTCCCTTAGGGCAGTGGCTGGTGCAGTACCTGCACCCGGTACATGGCAGAACGCTTTTTTTCAGCATTGCATCTGCAATTCCAAGTAACGCATCCATTTCCTTCCCGTCAAGCGTTTTTTCCGTTTCAAAGGTTTTTACATTTTTCTGCATTTGTTCAAAATCAGACATTCCCGAAAGAATCATGGTAACACCATCAAGGCTCTGCAAAAACCGGAATGCCCACGCAGGAATATCCTCATCCGGCCTGAGATCGGAAAGCACCTTTGCAGGTTCTTCTGGAAGTGAAGCAAGCTTTCCTCCGCGAAGAGGCTCCATTACCCATACTGGCAGATGATATTCTTTTAAAAGCTCTACCTTTCCCCTGGCGTCCTGAAACGTCCAATCCAGCCAGTTTAACTGAATCTGTCCAAATTCCATCTGCTCTCCATAAGCATCTAAAAAGCGTTTCATAACAGAACAGCTTCCATGCGCCGAAAAACCAAGATGGCGTATCCGCCCGTTTTTCTTCTGTTTCACAAGATAATCAAAGATACCATACTTTGGATCAAGATAAGCGTCTATATTCATTTCACAGACATTGTGGAATAAATAGAAATCAAAATATTCCGTACCACATTTTTCAAGCTGTTTTTCAAAAATTTCTTCAACCTTGTCCATATTGGAAAGGTCATATCCGGGAAACTTTGTTGCAAGATAATAGCTGTCCCTGGGATATTTTCCCAAAATACGCCCCATGACAATTTCCGACTGACCGTCATGATATCCCCATGCAGTATCGTAATAATTTACCCCATGCTCCATTGCATAGGCAACCATTTTTTCTGTCTCCGCCTCGTCAATATCCTCATAGCTCTTCCCAACCGGCAGCCGCATGGCGCCCATTCCTAAAGCTGACAGTTCCAAATCCTGAAATTTTTTATAAATCATCTCTGTTCCTCCTGTCAAATCAACCGTCTTACCTGTTTTCTAATGCACCCATGATATCTTTACGCATATCCTCCACTGCGGCTCTGGAAGCCTCCGCAAAATGCTCTGGTCCAAAGGAGGCATACTTTTCCTGCTGATAAGCTGCGATAATTCCTCTTGAAGAATTTACAATGGCTCCTAACCCGTCTTCATTAAAGAAATGCACAAGATCCGCGCCTTTGCCTCCCTGTGCGCCATAACCAGGCACTAAAATATAGCTTTTGGGCATCAGCTTACGAAGAATCTTTCCCATCTCAGGGTAAGTGGCACCTACCACTGCACCAACGTAGCTGTAGGAATCTCCCATATGATCTTCGCCCCACTTTGCTACCATTTCACCAACGATCTCATAAAGCGGTTTGTTGTCCGCATCTGCAATCATACGGTCCTGAAACTCGCCGCTGCTGGGATTTGAAGTCTTAACAAGAACAAACACCCCTTTATTTTCCTCCTTACACACCTTAATAAAAGGCTTCACGCTGTCAGAACCCATGTAAGGATTAAGGGTTGCAAAGTCTTCGTCAAACCCATAATAAGATTTGCTTCCCACCTGCACTTTTCCAAGGTGGCCTGCTGCATAAGCTTCCGAGGTAGAGCCAATATCACCTCTTTTAATATCGCCGATTACAATAAGACCTTTCTCTTTTGCATAATCAATGGTTTTCTTAAAGGTCATCACACCGGGAATGCCAAACTGCTCGTACATGGCAATCTGCGGCTTCACTGCTGGAACCACATCATAAATATTGTCAACAATCTCCTTGTTAAACTGCCAGATAGCTTCCGCTGCCCCCTCTAAAGTCTCTCCAAACTCATCAAATGCTTTTGTCTTTACCTGCTCCGGAACAAATTTCATCATGGGATCTAATCCAACCACAATAGGAGCACTTGTTTTTTTAATTTTACTTACCAGTTGATTAATCATTTTAATAACCATTCCTTTCTCCGGCCCTTTGGACTTGGGCTGCAAACATAATATTCTCAAAACAAATGCATTTATCTGTGAAATAATTTATCTGTTATGCCATTGCCTTAAGGTTTTCCGAAAACTGCTTAATCCTTGATGCGTTTACATACTTTTTAAAAGAATCACCGTTTACCACCACCAGGGCCGGTGCCTGCATTACACCATATTTTTGAGCCAGTTCTATATTTTCCTCCGCATCAATGGCCACATATTTATAATCCTTTAAATATGCCTTTGCAAGCTTGCAGTTAGGACAGGTTTTCGTGGTAAATAAATAGGCAATACTCTGCGGTGCCTCTATAGAAACCTCTGCCTTAGGCTTTTCGAAGTCTGACAAGGTAACTATGCTTGTAACAGGGCGTTTTAAAACAGATTTGGAAATTTTATAAGTAGTGCGGTTGGCATATTCCTGAAGCTTGCCATCATTCCAGTTTTGCACCGGACGGTAATACCCTGTAATCCGGCTGTAAATTTCCGTTGTTTTTCCACAATGAGGGCATGTTCTCTGCTCTCCTGCCAGATAACCATGCTCCTTGCAAATGGAATAGGTAGGAGACAAGGTATAATAGGGCAGTTTATAGTTTTCCGCAATAGTTCTGATCAACTCGGCTGCTGCTTTCCAGTCAGGCATCTTTTCTCCTAAAAATGCATGGAACACTGTTCCTGAAGTGTAAAGCGTTTGCAGCTCATCCTGAATATCCAGCGCATCAAAAATATCTTCCGTATAATCTACCGGCAAGTGGGATGAATTGGTATAATACGGGGTATCTCCAAATTTCCCTGCCGTTTTGATGGAAGGCCATCTTTTCTTATCATGCTTTGCAAGACGATAAGTAGTACTTTCAGCAGGCGTTGCTTCAAGGTTATAAAGATCTCCATACTGCTCCTGATAATCTGAAAGCCTGCTGCGCATATGATTTAACACTTCTTTTGTAAATTCCTGAGTGCGTTTATCCGTCATATCTGACCGAAGCCAGTTCGCATTTAATCCCACCTCATTCATGCCGATTAATCCAATGGTTGAAAAGTGATTTTCAAAACTTCCCAGATAACGCTTCGTATAAGGATAAAGCCCTTCCTCCAGCAGCCTTGTAATCACGTCCCGTTTCATCTTAAGGGACCTTGCCGCCAGATCCATCATCTTATTAAGACGCCTGAAAAAATCATCTTTATCCTGAGACAGATAAGCGATTCTCGGCATATTAATCGTAACGACGCCCACGCTTCCGGTACTTTCTCCCGAGCCAAAATACCCTCCAGTCTTTTTGCGCAGCTCCCGCAGATCAAGACGCAGACGGCAGCACATACTCCGCACATCACTGGGTTCCATATCAGAATTTATATAATTGGAAAAATACGGTGTTCCGTATTTTGCGGTCATCTCAAACAGCAATCTGTTATTTTCTGTATCTGACCAGTCAAAATCTCTGGTAATGGAATAAGTAGGAATGGGATACTGGAACCCTCTTCCATTGGCATCTCCTTCAATCATAGTCTCAATAAATGCCTTATTTATCATATCCATTTCTTTTTTACAGTCTTTGTACTTAAAATCCATTTCCCTTCCGCCTACAATTGCCGGAAGCTCCGCTAAATCTGCCGGCACAGTCCAGTCAAGGGTAATATTGGAAAAAGGCGCCTGGGTTCCCCATCGGCTGGGAGTATTTACCCCATAAATAAATGCCTCAATGCACTTTTTCACTTCCCTATAAGAAAGCTCATCCGCCTTTACAAAAGGAGCCAGATAAGTGTCAAAGGAAGAAAACGCCTGGGCCCCCGCCCATTCATTCTGCATAATTCCAAGGAAATTCACCATCTGGTTACACAGCACTGATAAATGGGATGCAGGAGCTGAGGTAATCTTTCCTGTAATGCCCCCAAGTCCTTCCGTAATTAACTGCTTTAATGACCAGCCTGCGCAATATCCGGTGAGCATGGCAAGATCATGAATATGTATATCTGCATTTCTGTGGGCTTCTGCAATCTCCTGATCGTAAATTTCAGAAAGCCAGTAATTGGCTGTAACTGCACCTGAATTGCTTAAAATAAGTCCCCCTACAGAATAAGTGACCGTAGAGTTTTCTTTTACTCTCCAGTCTTCTATCTTCACATAGCTGTTTACCACATCTTTATAATCCAAAATAGTAGATTTCATGGTACGCATTTTTTCCCGCTGCTTACGGTATAAAATATATGCCTTTGCCGCCTCGGCATACCCAGTCTGCTCTAATACTTTCTCCACACTGTCCTGAATTTCTTCCACGTGAATACAGTCTTCTTTTACCTTTGACTGAAAATCCGCTGTCACCCGAAGCGCCAGTAAATCCACCACATCATTGTTATATTGAACATCTGTGGCATTAAAGGCCTTCATTATGGCATCACTGATTTTGGTCAACGTAAAATCCGTTACGTCTCCTTCTCTTTTAATGACCTGAAACATTAATTACCCTCCAATTTTCATGATGCAGGCATTTCATCCGCATCATTTTGTATGTACACTTGAAAAAAGCAGTGTAACACACTAAAAAACAGTGTGTAGTAAAAGTGTAACATTGGGAAAAATAAAAGTCAACAAAAAACACAATATATTGTGTTAACATAATGTTGTTAACATAATATATTGTGCTGTTATTTCACATAATCAGACCTTCAAAAAACGGATTGATTTCCTCTGCCTTCAGTTATCTTGTTTTTAAAAATATATATTCCCGCTTTGCTTCCTCATCATCAGGATAAGTCTTTAAATAGCTTTCCATAAGAACGGAGGCTTTCTTATAGTCCTTAAGTCTTTCATATGCAACAATTTCATTCATCTTAAGAACCTGCATCATACCATTTTCTTCTATATTCATGGCACTCTGAAATGCATTTAAAGCCCCCTCGTAGTCACCGGTCTGCATTCTGCAAAGTCCAAGCTGGTTTAACACCTGTGGGTTTGGTCCTACGCTGTCCAAATAGGTTTTATACACGCTGATGGCATAGTTGTTATCTCCCAGCGTCTCATAGGTCTTTCCTAAGAAGAGTACCGATTCAAATCCGCCTTCATCACGTGCTTTTTCCAAATAGGTTCTGGCATTTTCGTAGTCTTCCAGGTAATAGCAGATTCGGCCTTTTTCATAATTGGTCATGCCCTTTGTGCCTGCATCCATAGCCTTTTGCAGATATTCCTGTCCGGTTTCCTTATAACCTTCCGATGCCAAAATGCTGTAAATATCAATTATCCTGTCATAATTGGAGGAATCTAATGCAGTTACCTTATCAAAGTTTTCCTTTGCGCTGTTTAAATTTCCCTGCTGGGTGTAAATCACTCCCCGCAGATAATAGGCGTCCTTTTCTTCCGGCTTCAACGCTATAATTGCATTGTATACATCCATTGCTTTTCCCACTTCTCCCAGCTTTATATAAGCAGTGGCCAGATAGTAGTTAATATCATAATCTATATTTTTTATTCTTCCGTTGCTGCAGGCAAGCGCCCCTTCAAAAGCTGCCGCTGCCTCAGTGTACATGGTCTTTCCCATATAGGCAAGTCCTTCCCCGCGAAGAATAAGCCTCTCTTCCTCACCAGCCTGCCTTGCGGCCTCAAAACTGGCAAGTGCATTATCGTATTCCAATGCGGTTATTGCTTCCATGCCCACACTTAAATTCTCATTTTTATTCTGAAACCCGCAGCCAGCATTTCCTATAATAATTAAGGCTGCAAGCACTGCCATGCAAATTCTTTTTTTCATCCAGACAGCCCTGTCCTTTCCACAGTTATCCCCTTATTTTCTAAGTCCTTTTGGATAATGATTTTTCATTACGTTTCCGGCAAGCTTTCCCCAGCCCAGGCTATATCCCTCCACCGTAATCAGATACCAGCCCTTTTCTCCCTCTGTCAAAAAAGTGTTTCCGGCTATATAGTCTGCTGCTTCATTTACGGAAAGCCCATAGCAGCAAGCAGTCTCTTTTGGCTTTAATGCAAGGGCCAGTGCATGAGAAGGTTCAAACCGGTTTTTCTTAAAGGTTCCCAGGTGAAGGCCGGGACGCAGTACCTTAAGTCCTTTTAAAGAAGGCGCCCCTTTGGGCAAAAGATAAAGCTGATCTCCCAATTTAAAATATACGCCATTCAGATTTGTTTTTATGTACTGCTCCTTAAATGCAAGCCAATCCTTACAATCTTTTGGTGAAATACCTTTTTCTTCTCCATAAAGACTCTCTGCCTGAATTGGCTGATATCCTTCCTTTTTAAGGCTGGCAAGAAAATGCCCTTCTCCCTCCAGCTTATGGGGCCAAAGTCTTACAGCCTTTTCTAAAGGCGGCATTCCCGGCGCCATACCTGAAAATTTCTCTACTTCCTCTATCTCAAATTCAGGGTGCATTTTCAAAAAGCCGCTTATAGTCTCTTCATTTTCTTCAGTAGAAAAAGTACAGGTAGAATAAACCATTCTTCCGCCCGGCCGGAGCATAACTGCAGCATTCTCCAAAATTTCCGCCTGCCTTTGGGCACACATCAGCACATTTTCACAACTCCATTCTCTTACAGCCTCCTCATTCTTGCGAAACATTCCTTCTCCTGAGCAGGGCGCATCCACTAAAATCCTGTCAAAGTACTCTGGAAAACGCTGCGCCAAAAAGGCCGGTTCATGGCTTACTACCAGTGCATTTTTTATTCCCATGCGCTCTATATTTTCCGACAGACTTTTTGCCCTTGAAGGATTGATTTCATTGCTGACAAGCAGTCCCTTTCCCTGCATGGCATCTGCGATCTGGGTGCTCTTTCCGCCCGGTGCGGCGCATAAATCCAAAACCCGCTCTCCCGGCTGTGCGTCCAGATAAACTGCCGAAGCCATAGCACTTGCTTCCTGAATATAATAAGCCCCTGCTTCATGAAAAGGATGTTTCCCGGGACGGTCTTCTTCCTTATAATAATACCCATTTTCGGTCCAGGGAACCTTTTTTGATAAAAATGATGTTTTTTTCTTTAATTCTTCAATTGTTCCCTTTTGCCTGTTTATGCGAAGAGAATATGCTTTCGTTTTTTCATATCCATCAAGAAATGCGGGATATTCTTCTCCCAGCATTCTCTGCATCCTGTCTAAAAACTGCCTTGGCAACATGAATCTTTCTCTGCCTCCAAATTCTTACTAACTATATGATACATCTCATATTTTCTTTTCACACTCTCATCCGTCTTTATTATAACAATCTATGAATAAAGAGTAAAGGATTTATACGAATCAGCCTGCCCAGGCGCAGTCGATCAAATACCGGACAAATGTCCCAATTTGGGTATTGTCATTTCCAGTCTTCATTTCTATAATATCTGACAAAGTTAAATGAAAGGATTGATTGAAATGCAAAAAGGAAAATCATCTCCTATGGAGAAGCTGGCTGCTTTTATTGTAGATAAGCGTAATTTATTTTTCCTTCTGTACATCTTCGCGTTAGTTTTCTGCTTTTTCTCAACAGAATGGGTTAAGGTGGAAAATGACATCACTACTTACCTGCCGGCAGAAACGGAAACCCGGCGCGGTCTTACCATTATGAATGAGGAATTTATCACCTATGGAACTGCAAAAGTAATGGTATCTAACATTTCCTATGACAAAGGACTTACCCTGCAGGATAAACTCTCTGAGATAAAAGGTGTGTCCAGCGTAGAATTTGACAATACCCAGGATCACTTTATAAATTCCTCTGCTTTGTTTGATATCACCTTTGACGGTACCGCTTCCGATGAAATCAGCGTGGAAGCCATGAATCATATTAAGGAGCTTCTTTCCGGATATGACACTTACATAAATACAGAGGTAGGCGAGGACACCGCTGCCGCATTAAAAACGGAAATGCAGGTCATTATCGTGATTGCCGCTGTCATTATTATTGTTGTCCTCACCCTCACATCCCGCTCCTACGCAGAGGTTCCTGTTTTAATAGCCACCTTTGGCGTAGCAGCGCTTTTAAATATGGGTACTAATTTTCTCTGCGGCACAATATCCTTTATTTCAAACTCTGTAACAGTAGTGCTGCAGCTGGCCCTTGCCATTGATTATGCCATTATTCTCTGCCACCGCTTCAGTGACGAGCATGAAACCATGCCTGCCAGAGAAGCCTGTATTGCAGCGCTGGCCAAGGCAATTCCGGAAATATCTTCTTCTTCCTTAACTACCATATCCGGCCTTGCAGCACTGGCATTTATGCATTTTGGCATTGGACTGGATCTTGCTACAGTATTAATTAAGGCAATCCTGTTAAGCCTTTTGTCCGTATTTACATTAATGCCTGGACTGCTGATGCTGTTCAGTAATCTGATTGATAAAACCCAGCACCGCAAACTCCTGCCGCGGATTACATTGATTGGAAAAATGGATGTGGCAACCCGCTTTATCGTACCGCCCATATTTGCTGTTGTTCTGATAATAGTCTGTATCTGGGCAAACAAGTGCCCCTACTGCTACAGCTATACGGATTTAACTACCAGCAAACAGAGCGAAAGTCAGATTTCTTACCAGAAAATAAAAAGCACCTTTGGTACCAGCAATATGGTGGCTATGGTCATTCCTTCCGGCAGTTATGATTCGGAAGCAGCTCTTTTAAAAACTCTGGAAAGCTATCCTGAAGTCAAATCCGCTATGGGGCTTGCCAATATAGAAGCTATGGATGGCTATGCCTTAACAGATGCCCTAAATCCAAGGGAATTTTCCGAGCTTGCAGGCATCGAATATGAGCTTGCCAAGCTTCTTTACTCTGCCTATGCGGTCAATGACGATCAATATGGACAGATTTTAAGCGGACTTGATCACTATCAGGTTCCTTTATTTGACATGTTTTTATTCCTGATGGATCAAATGGAAGCTGGAAACATCACTCTGGAAGGAGATATCCAAAATACTCTGGACGATCTTTTTGATCAGTTAAAAAAAGCAAAACTTCAATTACAGACAGATGAATATTCCCGCCTCGTGGTTTATTTAAATCTTCCAGAAGAAAGTCAGGAAACCTTTGATTTTCTGAAAGTCATGCATAAAGAAGCTGCCCGCTATTATGAGGATGAATCTGTATACGTTATTGGAAATTCCACCAGCGACTATGATTTATCTTCCTCCTTTGGACAGGATAATCTGCTGATCAGTATTTTATCAGCACTGTTTGTAATTATCATTCTGCTGTTTACCTTTAAGTCGGCAGGACTGCCGGTATTACTGATTTTGGTTATTCAGGGAAGTATCTGGATCAACTTTTCTTTCCCTTACCTGCAAAACTCGCCCCTGTACTTTTTAAGCTACCTGATCGTAAACTCCATCCAGATGGGTGCCAATATTGATTATGCCATTGTAATTTCCAGCCATTACAAAGATTTAAAGCAGGAAATGCATCCAAAACAGGCAATCATAGAAGCCCTGAACGAAGCCTTTCCCACTATTTTTACATCGGGCAGCATTCTTACAGTGGCTGGTGCATTGATCGGACAGATGACTACCAATCCAATTATTTCTGCAATTGGAAGCTGTTTAAGCAGAGGAACCATTATCTCCATTTTCCTTGTACTGGCAGTGCTTCCACAAATACTTGTATTTGGCGATAACATTATTGAGCATACAAGTTTTGAACTGAACAGAATTAATTTATCCCCCAAATCCTATTCTGGTCTTATCCGGGTGCAGGGACACCTTCGCGGGCATGTAGACGGCGTTCTGGAAGGAAGCTTTTACGGCATTATCCGGGGTGACATGGATGCAGTAATTACCTCCGGCAAAGCTGTCTCATTAGAAGACCATTATAAAGATACTCTAACGGAAGGAAGTGACTTTGATGAACAGACCTCTTAAATCTGCAATTCGTAAAACAGCTGTATTTTTATTGACTTTCATTGTGGCTTTTTCAGAGCCTGTGGCTGTTTTGGCGGCTTCTGAAAAAGAAGAATCCTCTTCTGAATATGATCTTACAGAAGCAGTTCATATTTCTACATTGGAGGATCTGATTTCCTTTGCGAAAAAATGTAACCTGGATACCTGGTCCCAAAATAAGATTTTTGTTTTGGATAATGATATTGATGTAAGTAATACAGATTTTGAACCCATTCCAACCTTTGGCGGCATTTTCCTGGGACAGGGGCATGTGATTAAGGGACTGTCTTTAAACAGTGGAAGTAATTATATCGGCCTGTTCCGCTATGTGCAGGAGCAGGGGGAGATTCACCAGTTATCCGTATCCGGCACTGCCCAGGGGGAGAAAGGCCACTCCGGCCTGGCTCTTCTTGCAGGCTGCAACTATGGATATATAAATGAATGCAGTTCTTCCGGAAATGTAACCGGTGCAGACGAAGCCGGCAGCATTGCAGGCGTAAATGAGCTGACAGGTGTGATTGCCAACTGCTCTTCTAACGGCGTCGTATATGGCAGTCACTTGACAGGCGGCATTGCAGGCAATAATAAAGGCAGCATTTTAAGCAGTACCAACCACGCTTTCATTAATACAACCGCCTCCGACGAAGGAATTGATCTTTCCTCTCTCAAACTTGACGCTGCCATCAGCGATTTTCTCACCACGGAAAATGCTTCCTCCGTAACAGACGTGGGCGGCATTACAGGCTGCAATTCCGGCATTATAAAGGGCTGTATTAACAATGGCTCTATCGGCTATCAGCATGTTGGATACAATATAGGAGGAATCGCAGGGCGACAGACAGGCTGCATAGAGGGCTGCATCAACTATGGACTTTTAAACGGACGTAAGGACGTGGGCGGTATTGCAGGACAAATGGAGCCCAGCAGTGAACTGGAATTTACTCAAAGTATCCTCTCACAGCTCAGTTCGGAGCTTGATACACTTCATCAGCTTCTTACCAGACTGAATGAGGATGCTTCCAACTCTTCTGCTTCTCTCACCGGACAGGTAGACATTTTGCTTGATTCCGTAGAAAATGCCCAGAATGCTGTGGATACCATTATGAATAATGCCAGCGGATACTTTGATGATTTTTCCAACCTGACGGACCTTACTGCGCTTCCTTCTCCCAAGCCTGTTTCTCTGGAGTTTTTAGATCAACTGCAGATGCCATCTTCGTCTCCATCTGCGGAACCTGAAAAAACGCCGGAAGCATCTGTAACACCGGAAGCAACTGCTGCGCCAGGTACAAACGCTCAGCCAGAAACAGGTGCAGCGTCAGATGCGGCTGCTTCTCCGGAAGCAAGTGCAACGCTGGAGCCGGCTGCTTCTCCGGAAACAGGCGCAACACCGAAACCGACCGTGTCCTCTGATTATACAAATGAAACCAGCATTCAGGAAGGACAGTTTACTCCCGCCCCTTTATACGCAGCGCCGGCAGGGTGCCGCCCAAAAGTGCTTTCAGCGCCCGAAGCTGCATCATCACCGGTTCCTGAATCTTCTCCCTCCCCTTCCTTCCAATGGCCCGAAAACTGGCCTTCCGTATCGGGAAATTCCATCAAAGATGGCTTAAACGTTGACCGGAAGCAAATAGAGGAAGATATTAATAAAGTGCAGAATAATGTATATGAGGATGCTTCACAGGCATTAAATGACCTGCAGGGAAATGTTAAAAATCAGGCGTCTGTCATCAGTTCCCGCATTTCCTCATCCAAAGTGACATTAAATAACAGTTTTTCTGCCATTATCCTGGATATGCGAAAGCTGAATTCCATGCTTGACGAACAAGACCAGATCCTGCTGGATGATTTTCAGGCAATTGTAAATGAATTAAATGTAATTGGTAATCTGCTTACCAATCCAGACCATACACATCCTGATGATATTTATGCTGATGTATCCGATGAAGATCAGCTTACGGATACTACGGGAAAAGTAATGAATTGTATCAATAATGGAAAAATAAATGGTGATCTTGATGTGGGCGGTATTGCAGGTTCTCTTTCACGTGAAAACACCCTGGATCCCGAAGGGGATTTTGATCTGGAAGACTATGATCTTTCTTTGAATTTCAGCTACAGGGAACGCCTTGTAATAAGGCAATGCAAAAATTATGGCAATGTCACTGGTAAAACAGATTATGTGGGCGGTATTGCAGGTGAAATGAACCTGGGAAGTATTATGGAATGCTTAAGCAGCGGTCAGATTACCGGAAGCGGTGCAATGATCGGCGGTATTGCAGGATATAGTTCTTCTACCATCCGTTCAAGCAGCGCCAAATGCTCCTTAAAAGGGGATTATCAAATTGGCGGCATTGCAGGATATGGCACTAATATTTCCAACTGCTACAGCATGGTACAGATCAGTCAGGGAAATTACAACCTGGGTTCTATTGCAGGCAATGTTTCTTCTGATGCTGTAATCAGCAGTAATTACTTTGTAGAAGGCGGCTTTGCCGGTATTGACGGAGTGAGTTATGGGGGGAAAGCTCAGCCCCTGTCCTATGAAGACTTTATGGCTTCACCAGATCTGCCTGATATTTTTAACAATATTTATCTTACCTTTACCGCTGATGAAAAGCCTGTTGCAGTGGTCACTTTAAACTATGGCGACACCTTCCATTCCGATTCTCTGCCACAGGTTCCCGAAAAAGAAGGCTTTATTGGCAGTTGGCCTGACTTTGACCATACTTCTGTTACCTTTGACCAGACAATAGATGCCATTTATACTGAATATATCACTACGCTGGAAAGCCAGCAATTAATTGGCAAGCGAGCCATAGTACTGATAGAGGGAATGTTTGCTCCTGGGGATACTTTTACTCTGACACAGACTGACAGTAAACCGGAATCTGCCTCATTTAAGTCCGAATGCTGGAAGATTTCCATTTCCAGTACCTGGAACGGTCCTTATATGATAAGATATCTTATTCCCTCCGGCATGACGCATCCACAAATAGAAGTTTTTGAAAAAGAAAGCTGGAAAAAACCTCAGGTTGAAACCAATGGAAGTTATTTCATTTTTTATTCTGACACACCTGAATTTACTTTCAGGTGCACAGACGCCCCTGCAGAGCCCGGGCCAGGTACTTTAACTGCCATTTTTGTTTGTACGTCAGGAGTCATTCTCATCCTTTTACTTATTTATTTCAAAAAGAGAAAGGGACAAAAAAGAAAGGAATAACAGCATGACACATGAAGATATTTCTCTGAATACAAAGCATATACTGGTAAACTCATTTAAAAAGTTTATGAAAAAGAAGCCCCTTTCAAAGATAACCATAAGTGAAATCTGCAATGACTGCGGAATGAATCGGAAAACTTTTTATTATCATTTTGAGGACATCAACGATATGCTGCACTGGATGCTGGAACAGGAGGCGCTTATCGTAGTCAAGCAGTTTGACCTTCTCCACGATTATGAAGAGGTTGTCCGCTTTGTCATTGATTACGTTGATGCAAATGACCATATATTGTGCTGCGTTTACGACGCTATGGGACGGGAAGGAATGAAGCGCTTTTTCCTCTCGGAATTTCATGATTCCATTACCATCATAATTGATGGAATTGAAAACGCAATGAATGCTTCAATTTCTCAGAATTATAAACAGTTTTTATGTGATTTTTATACAAATGCACTCTCAGGAATGCTCCTTGACTGGTTTCTGGACCGGACTGACCGCACAAAAGAAGAAATGATAAGTTACCTTACGCTCACGGTAAAAACATCTCTGATCGGCGCTGTGTCAGCCGGAGTAAAGGGATAGCTCTCTTAAATCAAACCTCTTTTATTGACAGGCTGCCAGACATGTGCTAAACTCAACCTCTGTAAACGATACGGAGGTTAACATATGGCTATAAAAATTATCACCGACTCAGCATCAGACATTACAGTTTCAAATCGTGAGGATTTGATTATTCTTCCTATTACCATAACTTTTCATGGCACAGAATATCAGGATGGAATCAATTTATCACACAAAGAATTTTATGAAAAATTAATTGAAAGCGAAGAACTTCCCACCACCAGCCAGATTTCTCCTTATACCTTTGAGGAAGCAATCCGCAGGGTTTTGGCAGATGGGGATGAGCCTGTTATTATCACTTTATCCGGCAAACTCTCCGGCACTTATCAAAATGCATTTGTTGCCGCTTCGGAATTTGAGGAAAAGGTGTACGTAATTGACAGTGAAAACGTTGCAGTGGGGCAGCATGCACTGGTTGAATACGCTCTGCGCCTTAAGGATGAAGGGCTGGATGCCGCATCCATTGCAGAGGAATTGAACAAGAGTAAAAAGAGAATACATACTATCGCTCTGCTGGACACTCTGGAATATTTGAAAAAAGGCGGACGCATTTCAAAGGCTGCCGCATTTACCGGAAGCGTCCTGTCCATCAAGCCTGTTGTAGGGGTGGTAAATGGCGAAGTGGCTGTCCTCGGAAAGGCAAGAGGCGCAAAACATGGGAATAACCTTTTAATCGAACAGATTGGTTTGTGTGGCGGTATTGATTTTGAAAAACCTTTTTCCCTGGGTTATACCGGATCAGACGATACTTTAATAAAACAATATATTGAATACAGTAAATCGATTTGGGAAGGACATACTGATGAACTCCCCATCTCAACCATAGGAGGTACTATCGGCACTCATGTAGGCCCCGGTGCTGTTGCAGTCGCCTTCTTCTCTCCTGAGTAAATGATTAAAAACAATATTACACAAAAATTCATCCTGTCGTAAATGACAGGATGATTTTTGTTTATATCAATTCTTACACAATGCGCCCAAATACTCATTTTCCTCTACAGGCTCCAGCCATTCATTGGAAGTCTCCTCTCCCGGAACCTCAACTGCCAGATGGGAAAACCAGCTATATGGGGCGGCTCCATGCCAATGCTTTACACCAGCCGGAATGTTGACCACATCTCTGGAAAATAATTCCTGCGCCCTTATCCTTCCTGTACATCAAACTCCCACACTCCACTCAGAGCTAATTAAAGTGTACACTTTATCTGCATCAAAACAGCATCATTTTTGCACCAAAGTTGCATCTTTTTACTTTATTTTACTGCTTTCTACAACTGAAATTCCCCTGCCAGGTAATACCCTGACTCATTATCAGAAACACTTTTCACAATTCTATAATGTCCGGAAGCAAGCTTTCCATAGGAAGAATCCCACCAGATCTCATAAGTCTCCGAAGTTCCTGCCGGAAGCCACAAGAGCTCCATCGTTACAGCGATTGCTTCCTTTGGTTCCACCTGATACCACTTTCCATCCTTTTCCATCTGCAGGCTGTAATCTTGTCCAAAGCTGATATCTTTATCAGACTGGTTATCAATAGTATAAGCAACCCCTGTTTCAGACACTTTATCCTCATCCACAGTAAGCGATACGCCAGTTAATGTATTGACCTCATCCGTAAACTCTTCTCCCAACTTCTTCCCACAGCCGGCAAGAAGGAGTATATTTAATCCCAAAACCATCATAAATATCATTTTGCTTTTTTTCATATCATCCTCCATACTGTGTTTCTTTAGGCAGATCAATCTTAATATGCACGTCACGAAGCTGCTTTTCATCAACTGCCGAAGGCGCTCCCATCATAACATCCTGCGCTGTTTTATTCATAGGAAAAGGAATAATTTCTCTAATGCTGTCTTCTCCGGCAATCAGCATCACCATCCGGTCCACGCCAGGTGCAATTCCCGCGTGTGGAGGCGCACCATAACAGAATGCATTATACATAGCAGGAAACTTTGCTTTTACATCATCTTCCGTAAGACCTACAATCTGGAATGCCTTTACCATAATTTCAGGATCATGATTTCTCACCGCACCGGAAGAAAGTTCCACCCCATTACATACCAGATCATACTGATAAGCATAAATATCCAGCGGATCTTTATTTAAAAGTGCATCCATTCCTCCCTGGGGCATGGAAAAAGGATTATGGCAGAATTCCAGCTCTCCTGATTCTTCACCAATCTCATACATGGGGAAATCCACAATCCAGCAGAATTCATAACACTCCTGTTTCATATGGGCTTCACAGTTCATCCCCAGGAATTTCCGCAGCACACCGGCTGTTTTTTGGGCGTCCGTCTTTTTACCTGCTGTCAGTCCTACAAAATCACCGTTCTTTAAGCCAAGCGCCTCAATCACCTGCTCTTTTCTATCCTGTAAAAACTTGGAGATACCTCCTACAAAATCCCCATTTTCATCCAGCTTAAACCAATAAGCCTTCTGTCCGCTCTGCACTTCCACATCAGCGCAGATCTTATCAATCACCTTTCGGGTTGCTGTAAAGTGATCTACTACAACTGCCTTCACAGTCTGCCCCTCAAAAGGTTCAAAACCGCAGTCATTCATACATTCCGTAGCATCCTGCACTAACAGATCTATTCGTAAATCCGGCTTATCAGAACCATATTTTTCCATTGCATCTTTATAGGAAATCCTTGCAAAGGGCGCACCAGATGCGGACTTATATTTGCCATATTTGGCAAAGATGGGTGGCAGCACGTCTTCTATTACCCCAAATACATCTTCCTGCGTTGCAAACGCCATTTCCATATCCAGCTGATAAAATTCTCCGGGAGAACGGTCTGCTCTGGCATCCTCATCCCGAAAACAAGGAGCCACCTGAAAATATCTGTCAAATCCGGATGTCATTAAAAGCTGTTTAAACTGCTGGGGAGCCTGGGGCAGTGCATAAAATTTCCCTGGATGATTTCTGGAAGGAACCAGATAATCCCTTGCTCCTTCCGGAGAAGAGCAGGTTAAAATGGGGGTGGTAATTTCCAGAAAGTCATGCTCAATCATGCTCTTCCTGATCTCTGCCACAATTTTACTCCGCAGTACAATTTTTTCCTTTACCGCAGGATTTCTAAGATCCAAATATCTGTATTTTAATCTGGTGGCTTCATCTGCTTCCTTAGAACGGTTCACCTCAAAAGGAAGCTCATTATAAATACATTTTCCCAAAACAGTGATTTCCTCAGGAACCACCTCAATTTCCCCTGTTTCAATCTGGGAATTTTTACTGGAACGCTCCCTCACCACACCGGTAATGGAAAGGGTGGATTCATTATTGATTCCAGAAATCTTTGCCATCATTTCTTCCGTCTCAATCACTACCTGGGTTACGCCGTAAAAATCACGAAGGATCAAAAATCCAAGATTTTTGCTGACCTTCCGCATATTATCATACCAGCCTGTGATAGTTACCTTCTTACCAACATCGCTGATTCTTAACTGATTACATGTATGGGTTCTTGACTGTACCATAATCTACCTCATTTCTGCATTCTTTTCATATTGTATTTCTCTTTCACAAACGCTTATATTATACACGCTTTTCATCTGTTCCGCAATACGCCTGTTCACTACATTAACGGAGCAACCGCTTTCATTAATCGTCCCACTAATTTTACCATCCATTTTTCTCTGCACACACTTTCTGTTGTAACCTGCCTGCATTTTGCAAGGGTAGACTGAAAATCTGCTTCAATTTCCTGAATACAGTCTGTCCGATACAAATAAGTAGCGCACTCAAAATGATGATATAAGCTGCGATAATCCAGATTGATCGTTCCCACCACTGCTTCCGCCTGGTCGCTGACAAATACCTTTGCATGGACAAACCCGGGGGTGTATTCATATATTTTTACTCCTGACTCCAACAAAGATGCATAATGGGTTTTGGCTAATGCATACGGTATTGCCTTATCAGGAATTCCCGGTAGCACAAGTACTACCTCCACTCCCCTTTCAGCAGCAAATTTCAAGGCAGTTTCCATTTCTCCATCCAAAATCAGATATGGAGTCATAATGTGTACATAGGACAAAGATCTGTTCAAAATATCCATGTACACCCTTTCTCCCAGCTTATCATCATCCAGCGGGCAGTCCCCATAGGGAATCACATAGCCTTTGGCCTTTTCCACGGGATAGGCAGGATATGAAAGGAAATCAACGGTTTCCTCTTTTATTTCATCTATTCCCCACATCTGAAGAAACATCAGGGTAAAGCTTCTGACAGCATCCCCTTTCAGCATGACAGCGGTATCTTTCCAATGACCGAACTTTTCTTTTTGATTAATATACTCATCTGCAAGGTTCACACCTCCGTTAAAAGCAGTATGTCCATCAATCACCAGTATTTTTCTGTGATCCCTATAATTGTAATGGGTGGATACAAAAGGCGACACATGGGCAAATACCTTACACTTAATCCCCAATGCTCTAAGCCGCCTGGGATAATCCCGGGGCAGCAGGGCAAATTCACAGCTTCCGTCATACATCACACGTACTTCTACTCCCTGAGCCGCTTTCTTTGCAAGGATTTCCAATACTCTGCCCCACATAAGTCCTTCATCCACAATAAAGTATTCCATAAAAATAAAATGCTTTGCTGCCTCAAGCTGCTTTAGCATCTCTTCAAACTTGTCTTCCCCTAAAGGAAAATAAGTAACCGCTGTATTTTCAAAAACCGGATGGCAGCCGCTTCTATGCATATAATGAGCCAGTGCCGCAACCCCCGGATTTTCCTTAGTCAAATGCTGCCTTACCTCTTCCTGCTGAGGTATGCACTCCTTAGAGGCTGTAATAATATAATTGATACGTGCCTTTAAAATTCTGTGTCCTATATCGCTTTGAGTATACAAAAACAAAAGCACTCCAAACACAGGAAGCAGCATAATCACAATCAGCCATGTGATCTTTGCCGTAGGGTTCATTTTACTGTTTAGAAGATAAATTACCATGATAAATGTGAGCACCACCGCTCCGCCAAAAATATGCGGCAGGAACTCTTCAAACCACTGAAAAATACTGAAAAGAAACAGAACCTGCAATATCAGTAATAGTAAAATCAGCCCAAAGCGGCTGAATACGGCATGAATCATCCCTTTCTGCCCCTTTTTTAAAAGAAGAAGTCCTTTGTTTTTATAATCCTCTATCATAACCGGTTCCCCCTATATTTCCCCTTCTGCACTATAAACTCTGCCATAAAAGCATTTCATCATGAAATAAAGCTGAGAGTTTTCCCGTATCTTTCAGCCATGAAAGATAGGACCGCACAGTACTGCCCACCAGAATATACGCTTCGTCTGACAGTATCATTGACTGGCTGAACTGTTGCGTCAAATCACATACTCATCCGCTTTTTCCTGCTGCCACAAGGCCATATCCGCCAGAGTAATATGATCCACCACTCCATTGATTGCTTCATTCAGCTTTTCCCATATCCGAATGGTTACACAATCCTGTTTCCGTTCACACTCTATCCGGTCTTCTCCCACACAGCTAACCGGTGCAAGATCCCCTTCCGTTAAGCGCAAAATCATGCCTACTGTATACTCCGCCGGTTCCCGCTTTAAAATATAGCCTCCCTGCGCGCCTCTGATACTTCTTACATATCCTGCTTTATTTAATATGGAAATAATCTGCTCCAGATACTTTTCTGAAATCTGCTGCCGCCTGGCTATATCTTTCAGACTCACCGGCTCCCCCGTATTATAAACTGCCAAATCCAGCATCAACCGCAATGCATATCTTCCTTTTGTGGATATTTTCATAGATTTTTCACTCTTACCTCATTTCCTCATTTTAATCCCATGCATATCGCAAGCATTGCCTGCTATACTGCTCAAATACGAAATGTGAAAATTTATTTTCCACACTACTAATTCCGACTGCTTATATATGAATTGTATATTTTATGAAAAAAAAAGTCAAGTTTGTGAAAATGTGATATAATTTTGTGTGGATTTGGCGACGAAGAATGAAAGCTCTATCCACGCTGGGCTACAGAATATTTTTACCAGGGAGGGTATAATCATGGAAATAAGACGTGCAAAAGAACAGGACATGGATGGAATCAATCATCTGCTTATGCAGGTTTGTCTGGTACATCATAAGGGACGCCCGGATTTGTTTAAATATGGAGCAAAGAAGTACACTGATGAAGAGCTCCTAAACATTATTCAGGATGATATGCGCCCCATTTTTGTCGCAGTAGACGAAAAGAATGCTGTGCTGGGATATGCTTTCTGTATTTTCCAGCAGCATATAAATAATAATATTCTGACAGATATTAAAACTTTATACATAGATGATTTATGTGTGGACGAAGCCCTTCGCGGCCGGCATATCGGGAAAAAGCTTTACGAAGCAGTGCTTGATTTTGCACGGGCATCGAAATGCTATAACGTAACCTTAAACGTCTGGAGTTTAAATGAACCGGCCATGAAATTTTATCAATCCTGCGGACTGAAACCGCAAAAAATAGGAATGGAAACCATTTTATAGTTTCCATTCCTGCCCGTTAAATAATCAAATCATAAAGAATCGGTATAATAAGCGCCGGAAGCATGTTGCCTACCTTAAATCTCTTTCCAAATGCAATATTGACTCCCACGCAGAAAATCAATGCAGCCCCATTCCAATCAGGCCGCCGCCAATTACCGCCGCTGTATTGATAATCGTGCCAAGCCCTGTCATAACCTGCTTATTTCTTCCTGAATCTGTTCTTCACAGGAGCGCATGGCAAGAATTGTCTTTTCAAACAGATCATTCAGCTCCCATCCCAGGTTTTCAGCTCCCTGTCTGATCACGTCACGAGAACACCCTGCTGCGAATTTTTTATCTTTAAACTTCTTTTTTATGCTGGAAGCCTCCATATCCATTACGCTTTTGGAGGGACGCATAAGCGCCGCCGCACCAATCAAACCGGTAAGCTCATCTACTGCAAAAAGAACCTTTTCCATTTCATGTTCCGGCTTTACATCGCAGCAAAGACCATAGCCATGCGAGCAAATGGAATGAATCATATCCTCCGATGCGCCGCCTTCTCTTAACAGTTCAGGCGCTTTTAAGCAGTGCTGCTCCGGATATAATTCAAAATCAATATCGTGTAAAAGACCTACATTCGCCCAATAATCCGCTTCATTTTCATACCCAAGCTCTTTTGCATACCAGCGCATAACTCCCTCTACCGTAAGCCCATGCTGAATATGAAAAGGCTCCTTATTATATTCCTTTAGCAAAGCAAACGCTTCTTCTCTTGTAAAATGATTCTCCATTTTCCTTCTCCTCCTTAACGCCATAACCATTCCACTTATCCCTGTCAGCCACAAACCAGACTTTTGATAAATATACATTTATCAAATTGAGACAGGGTTTTATCCTTCATCTGCATAATCATATCACACTGAAAGGGAATAGCAAGTGTCAGTTTGGCAGGATAGCCAATTTTCAGGTTCCGGGGAAATTGGCTGCCTTACCAACTTCAGCCCTGCCTGCTCTGGTAGATTTTAAGCTGTTCGTTAAACCGCATTGCGCTGGCTCTCTCCCCTATCCATACAAACACATAAACCAAAATAAATACCACTGCCACAGAGACTGCAAGAACAAAGAAAAAAAGAAAATCAGACAATGCTCCTGTCATATAATTAAGCCCCAAAACCAGCCCTTCTATCAAGAGCAAATGAAGGAATCGTCGAAACAGTACCTGGCGGATGCTTAATTCTTTTTTAGAATAATTTACAATGCTGAAAAGTACAGACAAAAAACCAAAAAAAGGCGGTGAAAAGAAGGCCTCATACCCAAAGGTAAGCTGTGGAAAAAAAATCCTGCCAATGATTCCTTCCAGAATCGTAATACAGGCAGTACATATAAAAAATGACATCATCATATCAACAAGTTTACTTTTCATCCCTTTCACCTCCCATAACAATTCTTTTTAATTCCGGAGCATATTGTCTGGAAATGATTACTTTTTCCCCATTTTTCATATGTGCAAAGAAACGTCCGTTTAATGCAGGGCTGATGCTATCAAGAAGCATCAGATTTAAAACCACTGACTTGGAACACCGCACAAAGTGATAAGCCTTATAAAATTCTTCCACCTCATACAGCCGCATTTTCACCTGGCACACCTTTTCTTTTGTGTAGGCAAACACCTTTTCATCCAAAGCCTCAAAGTAATAAACATCCTCCAGCCGAAAGCGGATCATTAACTGTTCCAGCGTGATTCCGGAAAGTTCTGTCCCCTTTAAAGATGCATAGGCTTTTATATCTTCAATTTCCGGCGTAATATGAACACATTCAATAATTACCTGTTCCTTTTCCCTATCAGTAATTTTTCTGATGCTAACCTTCATTCCATTTCCTTCCTTAATCATTATCTATGCTGCCGGCAGCACATCAATATTCCGGTTCAATATCCAATTTACTGTTTCCTTTCAGATAATGGTCAAACCACTCAAGTACAATTGCATTTACATTTTCCATGCAGCTTTTGGCATCCACTTCTCCTACTCCCATCAATTTGGCAAGTAAGGGAGAAGCAAGAGGCAGATCCGTAAAGTTCAAATGCCCCGTATCACGAAAGGCCACTGCCATGTAGTCTGCAGCGTGCTCGCCCACGTAAAAATTCACATATTGCCAGTCAGGATGTTTCTCTTCAAAATCCTCCGGCATTTTTATCTCATCATACAGCCTTGTTCCAAAAACATCCAGTACCGGAACAGGATAAGGTTCCTTGTTATAAATTTCAATTCCGTTTTCAAATCCAGTATATTCCCCCAGCATGGTTCCTTCCAGATCTATCACTGCATCAATATCCGTTCTTTCTCTTCCAAGCGCTACGGAAGAAGCGCCTCCCATAGAATGCCCCATCAGGCCGATCTTATCAGCATCAATCAGGCAAAAGGGATCTTCCTCTCCCTTGTTTGCCTTTTCCAAAATGGTATCTAAAACAAAATTTTCATCTCCTGTGCGAAGCTCCATCCATGCAAGAGAGTTTTCATAAAACTGTCTTTCCAGCTCCGGATCATACCCCCCATTTCCAACAAATACACTCTGCATAAATTCTTTATCTGCCAGAAAAACCTTCCCCTCCACATTTTTTACATACATGGCATGATATGTATGGCCTATGCTTGCCACCACATAACCATTTGAGGCCAGTTCCATACAAGTGGAATAATTACTGTCGATTACCCCAAATGCACCATGAGAAAAAATGACCAGCGGATAGCTGCCATCTTCCTCAGGATACCAAAACTTTACCGTAAGCTCCCTGTTTTCTCCCGAATCTGTAAAAGCTTCCACCCTGTTTTCGTCCACCCAGGTATATTCTTTTATTAAAACCTTATGATTTCCTGATACAGCCGGCGCATCATAAGGCGGAAACATGATATATTTAAATAATATTCCAACAGCCACTGCTATAAGCAGAAAAATCAGCAATACCTTTACCGGACGTTTCATCCTGCTTTTGCACTTTTCATCCTCTTTATCTTGCATAAAAAATCCCTCCTTCATTTTATAAGGGTTACTCTAACACATTTCTGTACCCTATAAAATATCAGGAGGGATAAGTTACATTTTAAAAGGATAAGATGCCATTTTGAGATTTACCCTTTTAATCCTCTGGACTGACGGTCCATGTCTTCCACCACAATGTCATAGATCTCGCCTAATGTTGCACAGTACTCCAGCACCTTCCAAGGCTCATTGGTATGGAAATGAATTTTAATCAGTTCTTCATCTCCCACTGCCAAAAGACAGTCACCCTTAAAGTTTTCCGTGAAATACCGGGAAATCACATCTTCGTCCAAGTCTTCCCCTTCTATCAGCAATTGTGTGTCATATTTAAATTCCAGCATAATTTTTCTCCTTTTCATTTACTGCTTTTTCTGGCAGCACATCAATCTTTACAAGCTCAATAAGAATACAATCAACACAACCACAGGTAAGACATAAGTCATATAAAGCTTCATCCAATTGGCAACCTTTAATCCCTTGCCCTGATTTGCTTCCGCAACCAGCTTATCCCAGCCCCATCCATAACGGCTGGTGGCAAACACTACATAAATCAAACTTCCAAGCGGAAGGAACAGGTTACTTACCAAAAAATCCTCCAGATCAAGTACAGTAGAGCCTGTACCTCTTGGCTGAAAACCGGATAATAAATTATAGCCCATTGCGCAGGGAAGAGACAATGCAATCATCAAAACAGCATTAATTCCACATGCCTTTTTCCTGGTCCACTTAAATAAATCCATACAGCAGGAAATAATATTTTCAAACACTGCCAGTACCGTTGAAAAAGCAGCAAAAAACATAAATACAAAGAATAAGCTTCCCCATAGTCTTCCTGCCGGCATATGATTAAAAATATTTGGCAGAGTTACAAAAATAAGCCCCGGGCCGCTGTCCGGACTGACGCCATAGGCAAAACAGGCCGGGAAAATAATAAGGCCTGAAACAAACGCTACAAAAGTGTCTAAAATTCCCACATTGACAGCTTCCCCCAAAAGTGCCCGCTCTCTTCCAATATAGCTTCCAAAAATTGCCATCGCACCAATTCCCAGACTAAGAGTGAAAAATGCCTGTGTCATTGCGCCAAGCATCACATTGCCGATTCCAATCTCAAGCATCCTGTTAAAATCCGGCAGCAGATAAAAACGAAGTCCATCTCCCGCTCCTTTTAATAAAACACTGTTCACTGCTAAAATCACCATAATTAACAACAGTGCTATCATCAAAAGCTTGCTGACTCTCTCCAGTCCCTTTTGCAATCCTATGGAGCAAATGCCAAACCCCAAGACGACTACAACCACCATAAACCCTATCATTCCGTAAGGATCAGCCAGCATATTTCCAAATACATTTCCTACTGCTGCTACATCCGTACCCTCAAAGGTTCCTCCTGCCATATAAAAAAAGTAGTGCAGCATCCATCCTGCCACCGTAGTATAAAACATCATTAAAAGATAATTGCCAGCCATAGCTGCATAACCATGCAGGTGCCACTTCTGCCCTGGCTTTTCCAATTCATTATATAACTTAACCGGACTTTTCCTTGATGCACGTCCCAGTGCAAATTCAATGGTCATTACAGGTATTCCCAAAACAATCAGAAAAAATAAGTAGCACAGTACAAATGCGCCTCCCCCATACTGTCCCACCATATACGGGAATTTCCAAACATTTCCTATGCCGATGGCACAGCCTGCACTAAGCAGAATAAATCCCAAACGACTTCCAAGACGTTCTCGTTCCATGCTTCCTTCCTCCAATTTACATTTTTATTCAACTTTATCATAATAGCATATAAATTTATAAAAAGGAAGGGGCTCTGATTCCCTTTCAAAAATCAATTCTGTCTTCTGCTTCGTGCCAAATATACAGACTGGTGCAGGTATCCTAAATTTTCTTTAAAAAATCTGCAAAATCCGTACCCACCGGATAAATAGACCTTTCGAAATGCTCCCCATACGAAAAGCAGTGTCCCTTCCATCAGCAGAATTCTTAAAAGCTTATCTTTCATGCTGTTTTCAAAGAAGCTTAAGGTATAAGACTGAAACATAATATGAGGTATTTCATCGTGCAGCATCTGTTCACAGATACTTTTCAGCGCGGGGGAATCTGTACTTTTTGCTAACGCATCATAGTACGTTAAAGCAATCATTTCTGCTGTTACCAAAACGGTAACCTCACCTTTGATTCCACCTGCCTTCCTTAATTTGCGAAATATCTGATCTAAAAATGACCTGTCTTTGACCTCTACGCGATAGTAATCCATAAACTTTCTCAAATACGCGGAGTGCCAGTTTTCTTCCTTGACAAACCATTCCATAGCCTCACGGTATTCTTCCATCCCCGTCCGGCAGGCAAATTGATCCACCGCCTGCAAAAGGTACTTTCCGTCTGATCCTTCTCCCTTTTGAAACTCTCTTATAGAAGGAAAAATCAACTTAGCTTCCTCCTCCGACAGCCCCTTTTCCTTAGAAAAGTCTATGGCTAATCTTTGGTCATTATTATGCGCAAACCAGCCGATCCACTCTCTATATGTAAACTGATTCATTCTTGATTTTGCAAAACTGATCATAACTCTTTTCCCCCTTGCTAAAACACAATTTCCGCCGCCAGCTCCTCTATCTTTTGTTCATCGGCAAACCCATTGGCCGCACCGTCAAATCCTATTTTGTAAGAAGCAAAGATTTCCGCTTTTTTAAGCGCCTCTGTCACATCAGCCCCTTTTGCATAATAGTGAATAAATCCGCTAAACAGTGCATCTCCTGCTCCTACCGTATTGACTATCCTGCCGGTTTTGACAGCAGGGAAATCATAAAACTTTCCTTGCTTTTTCACATACATTAATGCCCCTTTGCTTCCTTGTCCCAAAACTATTATTTCATTTCCGTAACGCTTTTCTATTTCCATAAGGAAATCTTCTGCATCCGTCCTTATGGCTTCGTCGCTTAAAAACAAAATATCCGCACACTGCATAAAATCCATGTTGTATACATCTTCAATGTCACTTAGTACATGTACATCTGTTGCAATCAGCTTTCCATCCGCTTTTGCTTTTTTAAGAAGATTTCTGTTAAAATTGATGTTGCACGCCACAATCACATCACAATCCTGATACATTTCCCTTGGAAAGTCAAAAGACATATCCTGAATATCTTTTAGGTCACAATAAATCTGCCTTTTTCTTTCCCCATCATATAAAATAACAGAATTTGGCGTCTGTCTTAGCTGCTGCATATCCACGGTTTCTATGCCGATTGCTTCTATTTCCTTTCTCACATATTCTCCGCCAAAGTCGCTCCCTGTCATGGAAAGCAGCCTCACTTGATCACCAAGTGATTTTAAGGCTTTTGAAAGATTATAAGCTACACCTGCCACGTCGGTATTTACCCCAAAAAAAGGGTAATCTATAGGAAAATATGGAATAGGAAACTCCTTGATCTTTACAGTAGTCTCTGTATTGACTAACCCGGAAACCAAAATTTTGCTCATGTGTCAATTCTCCTTATATAACACCGCTCCGGCCAAACTGCTGTCTCCGGATTTTACACCTACATACTAATCCACCCAAGTACATTTGCAATGGAGCTGAGCAGAATAATTACTATACAAACAGGAGCTAAATACTTCATAAAAAAGAAATACATCTTTTTCCTTTTAAAGCCGGAGGACTGCTCTACTTCCTGTGCTATTTTGGAAAGCCCAACTACCCGGACGATCAAAAGGCAGGTTGCCAGTGCAGCTATCGGCATCATAACCGAATTTGTCATAAAATCAAAGAAATCGAGAATCGACATCCCAAGCAGTGAAACAAAATCAAGTACACCAAAGCCAAGGGCTGATGCCGAACCTAATAAAATAATGACAATTCCCATAAATGCCGCCGCCTTATGACGACTCCATCCAAACTGATCTTCAAAAGTGGAAACTCCTGATTCCGCCAGGGAAATTGCGCTGGTCAGTGCAGCAAGCAGTATCAGCAGGAAAAACATGATGCCTGCACCAGTCCCAAATCCCATACTTGCAAATACTTTCGGTATAGTAATAAACATCAGAGAAGGACCGGCTTTTAATGTGTCAGGATCGCCCCCTGAAAATGCAAAAACCGCTGGAATAATCATAAGCCCTGCCAGCATGGCAATTGCTGTGTCAAACACCTCCACCTGCGTAGTAGACTTTTCAATATCCACATCCTTTTGAAGATAAGAACCATAGGTATATAAAATTCCCATAGCAATAGACAAAGAATAAAACATCTGCCCCATAGCGGCAACCACTGTCATCCAGGAAAAATTCTCCAGATTAGGAATCAGAAAATATTTCACCCCTTCCCATGCGCCTTTTCTCGTCATGGAATAACCTGCCACAAAAATGGCCAATATCACAAGCACCGGCATCATCACCTTGGAAACCCGCTCTACTCCCTGTTTTACCCCTGCAAAAAGTACAAACACTACTGCAAGGCTAAACAAGAGAAACCAAATTTCAGTCTGAAACCCATCCGTAATAAAATCAGTAAAATAAGTATCCTCGGCCAAAACTGCCGTACTTCCCCGCAGATATTCAAATAAATATTTAACCACCCAGCCGCCGATCACACTGTAATAGGGTACAATCAACATGGGAATTACCGCATTAATCCAGCCGCCAATTTTAAAAGGAAGCTTTTTTCCAAATGCCTGGAAGGCTCCAACCGGGCTTCTTTTTGTCATACGTCCTAACGCAGTTTCCGATACGATCAGCGCATAGCCAAAGGTCAACATTAAAATAAGATAAACCAGCAGAAAAATGCCTCCGCCATATTTCGCTGCCAGATAAGGAAACCTCCAAATATTCCCAAGCCCTACTGCTGATCCGGCAACTGCTAAAACATATCCCACTTTTCCTGAAAAAGTACTGCGCATTTTAAAAAAGCCTCCTGTGTATCATAATCATTGTTCTATCATACCATCTAATGCACACTCTTTCAAATGTTTTTACCTTTACAAATCCCTTCCGCGTAGAGATAAGAGCGGCTATTCCAATTGCTGTATAGACTAGCACCACCATTTCCACATAAGGAATCACCCAGCCGCCCACTCTATAACTTACATAGGATCCCAGTATCTTTTTAAAATCCACCGCCCTTACGGGGAACAAATAATTAATGTTATTCCATAACCCGCTATTTTTGCTCATGGGAAAGAAGGCCGGTCCAATCAGGACTGTCATTCCAATTGCCAGCATCGCTAAAGAAGACCTGAACCTTGCAGAACAAAAAAGCAAAAAGTTTCTGGTCTTGCCTTCCTGCCGGTACCTGCCATAATGCTCAATAAAACTTACAAAAGTATTCTGACAAAGATCTTCCGCCAAGGCAGGACTTTCCACATGATGATAGCAATAACGGAAGATTTCGTCATAATACTTTCTTATGATTTTCTCAAGCACAGAACCACCTCCTCTACCCTGTATAACGAAGGGCTTAATAAAAAAGTCAAAAAGAACTAACTTTTCTTTTTCAGCCCTGCCAAAATTAATATACCGCCTGCTAAAACAGACAAAATCAAAACCGTCAGCAAAATATTTCCGTTTAATGCTTCCAGCCGGTCTATGGTTCCACCTGTTATCATATCTGCATCAAAAATACTTCCACCCTGATTTATTCCTGTCACCTTACAGATAACATCATTTGTAAATGCAGTATACACTCCGCCTGCTATCACAATCAGTCCTGACTTTATCAGCTTATCCATCTTAAAATATCTGCACACGACAAAAACAAACCAAGGCAGCCAGAGGCAATAGGTGGTAATGCAAAGCCCTGTATGCCAATAGAAATATTCTCCTTTTACAAAAATTCCACAAGCTGCAATCAATAGATAAATCCATACGGTATCCCATATCATGACGACAAGCCCCTTTTTATTCTGTAAAAACCGGGGCAGCGGTATATTGCCCACTACATAAGGCGCCAATAAAACAGATAGTCCAAGTATACTGCCTGCCACCGCAACAAGAAACCAGCTTCCTCCGGTGTATATACAGCATGTCAACAGCAAAAAAAGCAGTGAACAGGTAAATCCAAAAATTGTCCAAATCCATTTTTTTCTCTCAGCCACTAACGGAAGTACCGTAATAGAAGCTACAAGAATTAAAGATGCAAGCACAATAAAAAACCAATTAAGTGCATGACCAATCGCCAGATTACAAATCAAACATACAATTACCGGTACGAAAAGCACACCTGCTGTAATCATGCCTATCGTAACTGTTTTTCTTCTCTCTTTCTTTTCATGCGTGGTTAAAACATTATTTTTTTCTTTTATTAAAACCTCATCCACCTCATAATTTTTTAGCCTTTCCGCCATCTGTGCGCAGTTACAGCAATTTTTTAAATGCTCCTCTACTGCCTTTTGGCTGCTTTGACTGCATACACCATCCTGATAAAGGGGCAGCAAATCCCGTATCAATTCACATTCATATTTTATTTCTTTCATTTTTACAATCATACTCCTTTCCTACCTATAAAATTTTTTCCTGAATCTTCAGTCTTGCACGGTGATAGGTAACTCTCGCCCAGTTTTCCGATTTTCCAAAAATTAATCCGATATTTTGAAAAGACAATTCTCCAAATACACGCAGACTAAATACTTCTTTATAAGGCTCCTCCATACTGTGAAGAATCTGATGAATCTGCAGGGAAGATTCTTTATCCAGCATCATATTCTCAATATTTTCTATTGCCGGTATTTCCTGATCAAGACTTTCATTTTTATGCCTTTTCCTAAAGCTGTCCATACATAAGTTTTTGGCTATAGCACACAGCCATGTACACTCACTTGCTTCCCGTCTATAGCTGTTCTGATTCCTGACTGCCCGATAAAAGGTTTCCTGTGTAATCTCCTGTGCCTGTTCAGAATCTTTCACAAACGTCATTACATAAGAATAAACTTCCATAAAATAAGCCCGGTATATTTTTTCAAAACTGTTTTCCAAATCCACGTGTCTGTCACCTCCTTCTTTGTTCTTTTATGGTTAGACGTATCAAATCTGTTTTCGTTACAAATTTTCACAAAAAATGGGAGGCCGTTCATAAGCACGTCTTCCTCCCACTTAATCTTTTTAATTTGATTTAAAATAAGTTTCTGTTTCTAACATAGTTGATCACATGCATTGCCTGTGTTTATTATAAAGCAGATTATAAGAATTTCAAATCTTTTATATAAATCTGCCATGCCTGAAATCCATTTGCCGGCTCCGGAACCACAAACCCAAACTGCCTTAATAAAGCGCCGCTTATTACTTCACCAGGAGCAAATCCATAGGGCAAACGTTTTCCGGGATATTTTTCTTTAAAATCCTCATTCAGTGAATAGGCATATAATTATTTATGATAAGATATATAATGCCAGGAATAAGCATTACATAAAAAGGAATATACTTTTTGATCTTTCTTATTTTTCCATGCTTTATTTTCATTGCAGCACCTCCTGTCAAAACGCCTATCATACTTTCTTTACATATAATAATAGTTTTGACATGGAGGAAACTCTATATATTTTCTGCAATAATCTGTCACATATCTGATTTCATAATTTAAATAACTATTAGTCCGGCTAACAACCGGGAAAAGGCAGAAAGTTACGCGTAACAAAAAACAGCGGAAAGCCCCCGGGCCTTCCGCTGCTAAAATATGCCAGTTTCAAATCATGCCTGTTCTGCCGATACTTTACACCTGATTTGCACAAGCAGAAGTACCATACTGACTCCTGACAGGATATGTCCTATCCCGGCAAATCCGGAGATTGCCGCACTTATTCCGGAAGACAAGGCAGGTACCAGTACCTGGAGCACCCCTCGCACAACAAGCATCACTGAAGTCAGGTTCAGACCAATATGATAAACTGCCAACACCCGCCTTGTTTTCTCACTGGTGAAGGAAAAGCTCTTTTCCAACAGAAGCAAAAGCAGAAAAAACACCATACCCAGCAAAAAATAATGGGTATGAACAACTGCAAGTGTAGTTTTTGCAGTAAAACCGTTAAACTTGGTAAACTCCCGGTAAAACACACCGCCAGCCATCGCAAGAATGGCGTACAGCAGAGCCGAATTTATATAGCGTTTCATAATTATACCTCCCTTACATACATTCCTGTTTCATAGCAAAATATCCAATGAGTACCGTCCACACATAAGCACAGGTTTTGGGTATCATCAGCATCCCTATCATGGGTATGGCATCTGCCCACAACACTACCGGGATGTAAAAACCAAAGCTCAGCACGATGGTCAGCCACATCCGGCTAAATGCCTTATCCCCGTGCTCCTTTGAACTGCGGTAAAACAATATGATGACCAATAGCCCCAGCAGGGCAAAGGGGATATTTCGATAAATTCCCCAGGCGAGGGGTGCCCCGGCACTGAGCCACTGGTTCTGGGGCATCATGCACAGCGCAATCCGCACACCGGCCAGACCATACACGATGGCGGTAAGGCCGCCTTGGCCGGTAATTTTATACCTCTGCCGCCAAACATAATAAAGCAGCACATAGAAAATCGTCATCGTGACTGAAGTAATCCACTTTCCAATGCCTAAAGAAACAGTATAATTCTCCAGACCAGTAGTGCACAGGGCAAGAGCGCGGGGAACCAGATGAAACGAATCTCCCACCCCCAGCACAACTGCCATCCATCCAAACAGACCGAATTGGCGGTTTCCTTTACTGCCCCTGATCATTAATATTCCGATAGTAATAACAGAAGTCAGATAGACAGCATCAAACAGGGTTTCTACAATTGCTTGCATAGCTTATTCTCCTTTGGTGAACATTGTTCAATTTATGTTTTAAAAAATACCACATTTCAGTGGATTTTAATAAAGGGTTCTGCGGACGATTTCCAGTACGGCAGTAGCGTCATAATCTTCTCTCATCAATGCAGACAGCATCATGGAAAACAAAACATCCGCAAATTTTTCGGCTGTAAACTGTTCCGTAAACGCATCAGTCCGAATCCTGGCATCCTGCTTTAAGACGAAGCACAGTCCATCTAAAATATGCTGCCATGTCTGCTGCATTCTCCGTTTCCCATCAGATTTTTCCTCCTGCATAAACCCCAGAGAATGCATTGTAAAAAAGCCAGGATACTGTTTGCAGCCATATTCCATCCGCTCGTACATCCATGTAATACAGGCCTGTGTATCCTGAAATACATCACTGTCTTCTGGGCGGTGGAAAATCTCACACCAGACACTTTCCACTGTGGTGCATATAAGCGCAGCTTTAGAATCAAAATAATTATAAATGGATCCCACCGATACCCCGCAGGCTATGGCGACAGAACGGATATTGACCGCAGACCATCCCCGCTGCTGAATCAATTCCCGGCTGGTTTTTAAAATATCCTCTTTTGATGTCACAACTGTATTCATTCAATCACCTCAATATGAACAATGCTCATTATAGTGAAATTACATGTCTATTGTCAAGTATTCCTATGGAAAATATAAAAATAAACATTTATCTGCTTTAATGCAGGCATTACATGTAAGTATGAATCATCCATCTTCTGTGTCTCCATATATGCCTCCACTGATAAGAGAAATGTTGCGTTGGAAACTTTGCCGTCTGTATTAAACTGCAATACACTGCTTATTACATCTACCTTGTGCATGGATTGAATGTTAAAAGACCACAGAATGTAATTGCTAATGCTTTAAAAGTCGTCAGCATCTTAAAATTATTCCATACGGAGGATTCTGATCAGCGGAAAGCAAATCTGCATAAATAATCCTCTTTAATTTTCACCACTACCTGATGCAATTTACTTAGCAGATTTTACTTTTATCCAATCCAAAAATTCCATCAAAAATGACAGACACTTGTATGTCTGCCACTACATCAGATAATTCTTCTCCATAGATTGCGCTTCCTGTGAATAACAATTTTTCGTTTCTTCACACAAATACATCATTTCATCAGTCAGATTCGTGCACCATTTTGACACCAATTTTTCTTCAAACTACACCATTCTGCGATAAGTTATGATACTTCTCCTAAATTTGTTTCAGAAATGTTAATTGTGGAAATTTACCTTTGAGAAATAAGGATTGATATTATCAATATTATGCCATCTCAAAGATCGGCAAGGCTTTATTTTAAATTCTTGGAAATGCAATACGGGATGAATTTGGTTTGAATGTACTTTCATTGTTTTGTACAGCTGGGTGGTTTTCCTAAAACAACACAGGGGCCTCCCTTTGGCAAGCCCCTGTGTTAGTATTATTTTTTTAACTGTAGGCCGTCTTTAAAAGCTTCGCCCACTCTTTCTGCTACCTTGTAATAGCCATGCGTATAAGGATCAAAAGCGATTGCATTTACCAGGGACATATCAACCTTGTCACCAGCCATAACGCTTTCGTCTGCTGTTACATTTACTACCCTGCCAATGACGCCGCATCCGTATTTTCCATCCTGATATTCAATAAACTCACACTCAAGACAGAGTGGGAATTCATTGATGACAGGAGCATCCACGGTTTCGGATTTACTTGCAGTTAGGCCGCTGTTCTCGAATTTGTCTGCAACCCTGTTACCTGATTCAACACCAAAATAGTCTGCTTCCACCACATGGGCGACATCAGCGATGCTTACCGTAAACGCTCCCCTTTCCTTGATATTCTTTACTGTTTTATGTGTTTCCGTCAGGTTGAGCGCCACATTGCCCCTTTCCTGCATGGTCCCCCATGCGGCATTCATAACATTAACACTGCCATCTTCATTGTAAGTAGCCACCATTAAAACTGGCATCGGAAAGATACCTTCTGTTATGCTGAGTTTCTTTCTCATTGCAATTACCTCATTTCTTGTTTTTATTGACATGATCTGCATCTATATATATAATTGTAACAGGTAACAGAAAAATCACAAGTACTATCTTAAAGGAAAGCGTAAAATGATAAAGAATTATATTGAAGAGGCAAATTTCGAGGATACAGGGTTCAGTTATACACTCTCCCTTATATCTGGTAAACACAAGATGGTCATACTTTACTGCCTGATGGAATTTGACGTTGTGAGGTTTAATGAGTTAAGGCGATATCTGAAAAACGTGTCAGACAAAACACTCAGCAACAATCTGAAAGAACTGGAGGCAGACCAGCTTATCATCAGAAAGGAATACCCTCAGATACCACCGAAAGTTGAATACAGCCTGAGTGACAGGGGCAGATCCTTAATGACTGTTTTAGACCAATTATGTATCTGGGGAGAAAATAATAGGGAATAGCTGTTTCCCGCTATGCCTTTGCATCAAAACCATTCTGTGAATTTTCCCCATTGACCATTTCTTCGCCCATCAGCGGAATCCCTCTCTTGGCATTTCCCCATGCCTCGTTATAAATCATGCACATTTCCGTTTGTCTGGAAGCCTCTGCATTGGTGGTATACATCGTCCACCCATTGTTGGAATAAGTCGCAACCATCTCCCCGTTCTTATCATAAAACTCTATGTAATCGCTGTTGCCTGATGGCAGTTTCTGATATTTCACTTTCCCTTCAAGCAGCGTTGCCACAAAGTCTATGGGCTTAAGCACATTCTGCCTGTTCTCTGAAACAGCTTTCAGCCCGGAAGTGATGATTCCTTTTCTGTCCGGGGATACCTCCGATGTGTAGCTTTTCATCAGCCTGTTAAACCCCTCCGATTTGTTCTGGAACTGCCCTTTCGCAAAATCCTCATAAGCCTGTTCCCTGATCTGCTTCCGGTAATCTTCATCACTGACACCGCTTTTCTTTTTTGAGAAAACATATTTATCATTAAAATCGGGCAGATGGATACCACCTATGCTTCCTGTTCCTGGAAAATATCTGTTCTGCAATGAACCATTGGACGAACTGACCTGCATTATTTCACCTTCTCCTTTACATTTGCTGCCATGAAATTATTTCTTATTCATAAAATCCCAATATACCTGCATACTGTACTGGTAATATGCAGCCGTCTTTTTCTGGCTAAGCAGTTTCATGTCACTTATTACATCCCTGAACATATCCATGAAATCCCTCCGGTCATTCAGCCCCATGCTTCCGGTTTCCATTGGAAGTGAACTGAAACCGTTTTTCTTTTCCACACCCGTATAGGCTTCTAATGCCCTCATCTCCACGATTGTTGCAAACTTCGGATTAATCTTATTGATATGTATAGTCTGCTCAAATTCATCTCCATTCTCATCAACACCCTTTGCAATCACAGTAGGATCATCCTGCGTCGAACCTTCTGCATATTTAATGTAAAAAGACAGTCCCGTTCCATTGCCTCCGGAATACAACATATCATCTGTTTTCATATAAACAATATGGCTTTTTTTAGCTGCCACGTTATTGACTTGTTCTGCAAAACTCTTTCCAGCCGCATTCTGCTGTGTCCTTCTTACTCCATATCCTGCCGCCTGGCAGCCTGCTGCTCCTACTCCGTTAATGCTCATTTTCCTAATCCTCCATATTCTTTGTTATTGCGCCTCTTTGTCATTTCGCCATATCTGCTCCCTCATAATAAATCCAGGCAGTTAGAGCCTGCCTCCTCATATCTTACTTTGTAACCTGACAGCCCCTCCATTCCATATGCCTGCGCATAGTCATAGAGCATCAGTATATCATCCCTTAACTGCTCATATCTGCCATTGCTCTCCTGTGAATTCAATAACTGACACAGATTTTCCGGAAGCCCGCTGATCTTTCCATTCCCATCCACTGATATATCATTCCATGAATACTGACCTTTTGTTGCTTTTTCAAGAAAGCTCGTAGTCGTCTTGTAAGCATTGATCCGGTTGTATTCTGCTGTGGAATAATCTGACGCCTGCATATGGGACTCCCATAGTTCATCCGAAAACTGTTCCTCAATCACATCCGCAGCCTTCCGCTTTTCTTCCTCCGAAAGCTCCCCAATAACAGTTATCTTCCCATAGATATCCATCTCTATGGCATACTCTTTCCCCTGCACGTCAATCCCTGCTTTTTCCAATGCTTCCTGCATTTTCGGGAACAAAGTGTTTTTCAGTCTGCCATTGGCCGCCGCCCGCTCATAATCATGCAGATTCGCAAAAATTTTTAGGTAAGCCTCCTCCCGTTTATCCAGGATTTCTCCAGATGCCTTCTTCTCCAGCAGTTCTTCCACGCTTTCTTTACCCGTATAGCGTTCATCTTCCGTCAGGGAATCATACTGCTTTCTATGCAGTCTTTCGATCTCACTGTCATAATCCTGTCCACTGTTCACTTTCTCCTGCTTCTGGTACTTTTCTTCCATAATACGGATACGATAAGGCTCTTTTGTATCCACATTCCCGCCATCGTGATTTTCCACTCTGATGGTATACCGATTTGATTCGTCCCAATCCGGCAGGGTAAGTACCTTACTACCATCACCGTTATTTTTCGCTATCCCTATCTGGTTTCCTTTCGCATCGTAAACTACAAGATCATAATCACAGCCTTCCGGGATATTTTCCAGCCGAACTGTTACTTTTGTCCCTATGCCCATCATCTCATAAAAGCTCTTTTGGGCATAGGAAAATGAATAGCAGTCTACATCTCCGTTTGATTCCAATTTTCCTTCCAGATAGCTGTCCCTGTTCTGCAATAATATCCCAAGATCATATGTACTAAAATATCTGTCTGCCTTGTCATCATATTTGGTTTTCTGACGATAGCTGTCATTCTTATTTTCACAGTTTTCTATCAAAATAGTCTGCCCGTTCAGCTCCTTCATGGGAGAGGCGAACCCTCTGTTCCCATAATGACCGCCATTGATCAAAGGGCTGATGATGTAATGTGTATAGTTCATTTCTTAATATCCTGCCTTTCTGTTGTCACTTAATTTATCGGCAGATTTTTCTGTTATTTTGAAATGTAAGGAACGAAAGGCATATAAAATGAAATGAAAGACATAAATGCAGAGAACAAATCTAAAGTTTTTATTTACTTAAGTGACAAAAATAGACATTCCTGACCAAAAAATTGCTAAAAACAAAGACCTTTACTACGATGCCATCGATCAGGCACAGAATGGATGGTACGAAGGCACTGAGGACGCTGTTCCATTTATCAAATATCTTCTTGGAACTATTCTTGTAGCCTATAAGGATTTTGAAGACCGCTTTGCACTTGTTGAGACCAAACTGCCTGCTCTGGAAACAGTAAGACGTGCTACGATGAATAAAATCAGTCGTTTTACCAAGCAGAATATTCGTGAACTTTGTCGATCTCTCAGCATAAGCTCCATCGAGGCGCTCTCCGTAAGTTGGCAGCCTACGGCGAACTTAAGAGAGAAGGCTCTGGGAAAAATATCTGCTATTACAGATTGAAGTGATTTTGATGGGTATCTTATCCGGCATATTCAAGACGAGAGATAAGCCCGAAAACAGAACATGGGGCAGTGCCTGCACCTTTTATATCCAAAATAAAGAGTTCGAAACACATATCTGTCTCTTTAATAAAAATAACTTAGCGGAACCTCAGTGTATAAGGTTCCGCTATTTGTAACTCATCTTTACAAGTTTTGCTGCCTTGGTCGAAACCGACCAGGCAATTTAGTTCTCATTCATCTTTACAAGTTTTGCTGCCTGGTCGGCGGCAATGCATGCATCGATGATTTCCTGAATATCCCCGTTCATAATTTTATCCAGTTTATAAAGGGTAAGACCAATTCTGTGGTCTGTCACCCGTCCCTGGGGAAAATTGTAGGTGCGGATCTTTTCAGATCGGTCGCCTGTTCCAATCTGACTTCTTCTCATCTCAGCCTCTGCGTCATGTCTCTGCTGCTGTTCTATGTCGTAAAGCTTTGCCTTTAAAAGGGCAAACGCTTTTGCTTTGTTCTGAAGCTGTGATTTTTCTGTCTGGCTATACACTACAATACCAGTGGGATAATGTGTCAAACGTACCGCAGAATCAGTGGTATTGACACACTGTCCTCCGTTTCCGGAAGCACGCATTACATCAATTCGTATATCCTTATCTTCAATCACAATATCAATATCATCATCCACTTCAGGCATAACTGCCACACTAATGGTAGATGTGTGAATCCGCCCGCCGCTTTCTGTTTCCGGAACTCTTTGCACACGATGAACGCCGCTTTCATACTTCATTTTGGAATATGCACCCTGTCCAATAATAGTAAACTGCACTTCTTTCATACCGCCAATACCGATTTCATCCACATTCATGGTTTCCACCCGCCAGCGCTGGCCTTCCGCATAGTGCACGTACATCCGGTAAATTTCTGCTGCAAAAAGCGCCGCTTCATCGCCTCCTGCACCAGCTCTTATTTCAATAATAACATTCTTGTCATCATTAGGATCCTTGGGCAGAAGTAATATCTTTAATTCCTGTTCCAACTCTTCAATACGCTTCTTAGCTACATTTAGCTCTTCCTTCAGCATTTCACGCATTTCATCGTCAGATTCTTCCTCCAGCATAGCCAGGGAATCCTCCACATCCTGACCTGCTTTTTTATATTCCTTATATGCCTCCACAATAGGTGTAAGATCGCTTTGCTCTTTCATTAGTTTTCTGAAACGCTGCTGATCATTTGCCACCGTAGGCTCGTTTAATTCACTCAAAATCTCTTCAAAACGGATTAAAAGATCTTCTAATTTATCAAACATGATTCCTCTCATTCCGCCGCGTATGCAGCCATTTAATCAGTAAACCTTACCCTGTATATACTCCGGATACTACCCGGTCCAGTCCGGATAAATCTTTGCAGACTGCCACCTCCTGATACCCTGCCTGCCTCATATAATGACTTACCTCCACCGCCTGCTGACAGCCAATTTCAAAAAAGAGCATACCGCCGGGGTATAGATAATCACCTGCCTGCTTTATAATTTCACGATAAAAGTAAAGTCCATCCTTTCCTCCATCCAAGGCCATGCGTGGATCATGTTCCCGCACTTCTTCCATCAAAGTCGGAATCTCTTCACTTGAAATATAAGGCGGATTGGAAACAATAATTTCATATCTGCCTGCTACATTTTCAAACAAATTACTTTGTATAAATTCCGCACTTATTCCAAGCGACCTGGCATTTTCTTCCGCTACCAAAAGAGCCTTTTCTGACAGGTCACATCCTGTTCCCAGGCAGTCATTGGAATACTTTAAAAGACTCAGCAAAATGCAGCCTGAACCGGTACACATATCCAAAATGCGCATGCCATCATGAAGATTCCTCATAACCTCTTCCACTAACGTTTCCGTATCCTGCCTTGGAATCAATACATCCGGAGTTACTTTAAAATGAAGCCCCATAAACCCCTGATATCCTAAAATATGTTGGAGTGGAATATGATGACTCCGCTTTTTAATATAGTTTACATAACAATTATAATTTTCCTCTGACACGGAATTACTTCCATGTACCAGAAGGTAATTTCTATCCGTTCCACAAACTTCTTCCAGAAGCAGGCGGGCATCCAGCAATGCTTCATCGATCTGTGCTTCCTTTAGCCTTTCTACTCCCAGTCGGTACAACGTTTCATATTCCATCGTCAGGTAGTTCTGCCTCCTTAGAATCTTTTTCAGCCCCATCATCCATCCAGGAGTCGTCCACTTCATACCCAAAGGTTTCCTTCAAATACTCCTTCCAGTCAAACACTGCCTCCACCGACTTAATTGCCACCTCAACCATACTTTCATCCGGTTCCTTGGTAGTAAGCCGCTGTAACAACATTCCCGGTGCCGAAATAATTTTTACTAAAATATTATCAGTTCTTCCTGCAAGACGGATAATTTCATAAGAAATTCCTGCAATTACCGGAATCAACGCAATACGCAGCATTATCCTAAGTGCTGCATTATCCACTCTGATAAAGAAAAATAATACAATACTTACAAACATGACAAAAAACATAAAGCTGGTTCCACAGCGTTTATGAATTCTGGAACTTCTCATTACATTATGCACCGTAAGCGGTCTTCCCTTTTCAATACAATTAATGCATTTATGCTCCGCCCCGTGATATTGATACAGCCTGTGAATATCTTTCATAAGGCTGATTCCCACCACGTAGGCAAAGAAAATCAATATTCTGATTATGCCTTCTATAATTACCAATAAAGAGGCATTTCTAATATATCCAACTAAAAAGGAGGAAATAAAATAGGGCAGTAAAATAAAAATGCCCACAGCCAGTAAAACAGAAATCACTGTTGTGATTCCCATAAGTACATTTTCCCCTCTGCCGCCTGACATTTTATCAAGCGCTTTATCCAGTTTAGTTTCCTTAGCCTGTTCATCCTCATAAAAGGAAGCTGAATAATTAAGTGTTTTCATTCCCAGCCTGAGAGAATCTATAAAATTGAAAATTCCTCTGATAAACGGAGTTTTGGTAAGTATATTTCCATGCATACAGCCATGAAATACTTCCATCTCAACTTCTATTTCTCCATTTGGTTTTCTGATGGCTACCGCATAGTCATCTTTATTTTTCATCATAACGCCCTCTAAAACGGCCTGTCCGCCGATTCCGGATGAGCGGCTGCGTCTTTTCTTTTTCACCCTTGCTCCAATCCGCCCGCTTTTGCGGGCTATCTAATCAGGGAGGTTGAATGCTTTTCCTTTCAACCTTGCTCCTATCTGCCCGCTTTAGCGGATCATATTCTAAAAGATAATTGCGTAGCAATTAAAGTATGCGTAATAGTAAAATGACCGGTAAGCACAGGAAATATAAATACGCATAACTGCGCATTTATATTTCTGCCGCGGCATTCGTCAAATGTGGATGCTTGCGCATCCACTTCGCAGCGTAAGCGCTCATGTAATTGCATGCGAGCATGCATTACATGGTCCCTTACGCTGCTGCGCGTATGCAGAGCATACGCGCTTGACTCATTGCTCGCACAAAATAAGGTTGAGATGTGACCACCCCAACCTTTTCCTGCAAAATTATTTGCTTTCTACACCGTACTTCTTGTTAAACTTATCAATACGTCCATCAGCTCTTGCAGCTTTCTGCTGGCCTGTGTAGAATGAATGGCATTTAGAACAAACTTCAACGTGAATATCTTTTTTAGTTGAACCTGTTACAAATGTATTACCACAGTTGCAAGTTACAGTTGCCTGATAAAACTCAGGATGAATTCCTTCTTTCATGCTTTCACCTCTCTATAATAACTTAATAATTATGTCTTCATGCACTAATCTGAAACAGCTTTTTTATTATATCATAGCTTATCCTATCATGCAAGCATTTTTAAAACCATTTTATTTTTTTTATCATATTTACAACTTCCTGATTATTTCTGGTCTTTGCAAAGATATCAAGAATTTTGTCTACGGATTCCTCAGGCTTTAATCCATTCAGGCTCTTACGCATAATATTCATTGCTTCCAGTTCATCCTGAGCAAGGAGCAGATCCTCTCTTCTGGTTCCGGATTTTGGAATGTCAATGGCTGGAAACATTCTTCTTTCCGAAAGCTTCCGGTCAAGTACAAGCTCCATATTTCCAGTTCCTTTAAACTCCTCATAAACCACATCATCCATCTTGCTTCCGGTATCCACCAGTGCTGTCGCAAGAATTGTAAGGGAACCGCCTTCCCGCATGTTTCTTGCTGCACCAAAAATTCGTTTTGGCATATGTAATGCTGCCGGATCAAGACCACCGGATAAGGTACGCCCGCTTGGCGGCACTGTCTGGTTATAAGCTCTGGTCAGCCTTGTGATGCTGTCGATCAGTATCATTACATCTTTCTTATGCTCTACTAAGCGTTTTCCCCTCTCAATTACCATTTCCGAAACACGTTTATGATGTTCAGGCAATTCGTCAAAAGTAGAATAAATAACCTCCACATTAGGTCCTTCAATTGCTTCTTTAATGTCTGTAACTTCCTCGGGGCGTTCATCTATTAAAAGAATAATCAAATGTACTTCCGGTGCATTGCGTTTTACAGATTTGGCTACATCTTTAAGCAAAGTTGTTTTACCTGCTTTAGGCGGCGATACAATCATACCACGCTGGCCTTTTCCCACTGGACTAATCAGATCCATAATTCTCATGGCAACACTGGCACCCGGCATTTCCAAATGAAGTCTTTCATTAGGAAAAATAGGCGTCATATCTTCAAAGTTGCATCTCCTGGCAGCCACCTCCGGTGTATACCCATTAATGCTTTTTACATAAAGCAGCGCCGCAAACTTTTCCCCCTGAGTTCTAACGCGGGTATTTCCCTCTAAAATATCTCCTGTCTTCAGCCCGAATCTTCTAATCTGACTGGGCGCTACATATACATCATGATCTCCGGGCAGATAATTTTCACAGCGAATAAATCCATATCCATCCGGCATAACTTCCAAAATACCGCTGGCAGCAATACCGCTGTCTAATTCTACCGGAAACTTGTCCTCATCAGCTTTCGGTTCTTCTACACGTCCTTCTGTCCGTTCCGGTTTATATTCTGCTCTCTCTGTTCTGGCCTCTCTAACATTTCCTTCCTTTTCAGGACGGTCATTTCTCCCTTCCGGCTTTCCTGACATAGCAGGTTTTACCGAAGCGGGCTTCGGTGTGACATTTTTTCCTTCTGCCTTTTCCTTTTCATCCTCTGCAAGCATCAACTCTACGATTTGTGCTTTTTTCATCGTTGATGTGCCTTTTAGTCCTCTGGCTTTTGCAATTGCCTTTAAATCCGCAAGCGCCAAAGACTCATACTTTTCTCTCATAAAATCCTCCATCTTCTTATAGTCACATTGTATTACACTAAATCTACTAAATCTTCAGGTTTTCTTTCGGGAATTTATTACGATTTGTTATCTGAAATGTTTATACACAGAGATTATACAACATAATCATAAAAATAGAAAGTTTTTTCTGTTATATATATCTGAAAATATTATAGATATTAATGCATATGATTAATCCCATCAGTGCCATAAAAAGTTTGTCTACCGTTTCATTTTCAATTTTCTTATTTATTCTGCTCCCTGCCAGACCTCCAAGTATGCCGCATGCCGCCATTAATAACAGCACTGCCGGCTGAAAAGGCGGAACATTCCCTTTGATTACTGTTGATAAAAGACTGGATATCTGAGAAAACATAATAACATAAATTGAGTACATTGCTGCCTGTTTCGTTGCCATAGAAAAGAAAAAGAACAAAACAACCAAATTAATCGGCCCGCCGCCAATTCCCAAAAAAGAAGACATAATTCCAAGCACAACGCCAATCAGAAAGATAACCGCCTTGCTCCTCACATTTTTTGTATGAATCTTTCCTTTAAAAATAGTATAAATTAAAGTTCCGGCAGTCACCAGCATAAGCACAAATGCCTGGATTGCTCCCACTCTGCTGCTGTCTGTCAGGCAGCGTAAAATCCCCTGATAAAGTTCCTTTCCAGTAAGACCTCCCACTACGCCGCCAAGAGCCAGTACTGTTGCAAACACTTTATCAAAATCAAAGTCACGCTTTGCTTTCATGCTTTTATATAAGGAAACAATTGACATGGATAAAACCGTGCAGCCTGAAAGAAATGAAACTGTCGTCACTGCCATTACACCGGTAGCATCCAGCACCGGTTTAATAATCACTCCGCCGCCAATGCCGCAGATGGCTCCTACTACCGAAGATAAAAAACAAACAATTACTATGATCAAATATTCCATTACTATCATCTCCCTGTATACTACACTATGTCTCTGTGCCGCTTCATTATTTCAATGGCACAATTTTCTAATATTGCGCCGCCTGTTTCATATTGTCCAGCAGAACATATCTGCTTATGGGAACGCTTCTTTCTACAGCGCCTGCCTCCATAAACTCTCTCTGCTGAATTTCATAAAATCTGGCTACATCACCTTTTTGCGCACCCACGCTCACAAAACCTTCTGTCAGCCATTGTGCATCTCTGCGCTGCTCATAAGCACTCTTTTTATCAATTGCAGTTACTTCCGAAATCCAGTCAGCCACCTGTTTTACGTTATTTTCTATAGCCCTGTAATTCATACCTTTATAAATAGCTTTTGTAAAGCGCAGTACAACATCTGCATGTTCTCTGGCATACTGGGGCAGCGTGATCCATGAGGAGATGGAGGCGGTCTTATTGGAATAGGACATATTATTGGCAAGTACCACTCCGTCATTTCCAAGTCCTTTTAACGCTTCCAATGTATAAGGCGACCAAATTACACCGGCATCCAAAGTGCCCTTTTTCATTGCAGCAACAATTTCTTCCGGCTTCATATTGATAATTTCCACCTCATTGTGAGAAATACCTTCTGTTTCCAGTGCAATCCTCAGAATCGTCTCGCTGGATGCATTCTCTACATTTCCTATCCGTTTTCCTCTTAAATCTGCTACCGTACGCACTTCATGGGATCTGTTTCCTATAATTGCTTCGGCATTGGATAAATGGGACATAATTGCAATAGATGCACGTCCCTTAATACAGAATTTATGTGCTCCATTTCCAATGTATCCCAAGTCGATCTTTCCTTCTTCCATCGCTTTAATAATTTCCAGACCGTTAGCATACTCATATAATTCAATTTTCAAATTCTCTTTTTCAAAATATCCCAGTTTCATTGCAGGCACTACCGCACAAAGACTTCCATAATTAGGCATATATGCCACTTTAAGGATTTCCGGTTTCGTAAATTTATTTCCTTGCGCCTTTAATACCGCCTGCTCACAAACTGCATTCATCTTTTCATGAACCGCAGATACATCGAATGCCTTTTCCCCGATGCCAAAGGAATTGTTCACTATTTTCTTAAAATGAGATACAATATTTTCAGTCGCTGAGTAATTGCTGTCGCTAAGTGTTTTTAAAGACTCCATATTTTCTATAATTACATTCTTTTTATCATCCAGCTCTTTCTCATTGACCTCAATCTGGCGCACTTTCAGGGCAACATCCTGAATCAAAACATTAGTCTGTTTCATCAGCTCATTTGTTTTTTCAAGACTTGATGTCTGCGCTTCAAAAGCGCTTTGTACCGTCTTAATATTCTCCACTGATTTATTGGATTTTTCTTCCAGCGTAGCTATGATCTTCTCTATGACTTCAGCGCTTTGTCTGCTTTGCTCTGCAAGCGCCCGTATTTCTCCTGCAACTACTGCAAATCCTCTGCCTGCCTCCCCTGCTCTTGCCGCTTCTATGGATGCATTTAAGCTTAAAAGATTAGTCTTGGCAGCAATGCTGTTAATCATATCAATAGCCTGCTGAATTTCCTTGGTTGCCTGATTGGTTTCAATTGTATTTACCGAAATCTCTTCAATATAATTTTCCGTATTGGCATTTTCTTCAATCAGTTCCCTGAAAATATTGACAACTTCCTCATTGCTGTTCTGCATATTTAAAGTAACCTTATCCAAATCTTCCACATAACGGCTGGTCTGATCGATAAGGTTTCCCATTTCAATGGTAATCTGATTAATTTCCTTGGTTCGTGTTGCCAGTTCGCTGTTTCCTTCATTAATAACATCTATCGAATTGCCGACAGCATTAATTGCCACATTTGTGCCGTCCGCTATATAATTCATTTCCAAAATATCTTTATTTAAACTGCCCAGATTTTTACTCAATCCTTCAAGCAGCTTTTCCTGCGGGCTGTGTCTTAAACTATTGGTTTCCATTCCTGTCTTTTTTTGTGTTTTATTTGCGAATAATTTCATACCATACTCCTTTTAACTTAAAGAAAAAGATGTGTTATATTTAAATCGCTGATCATTTTTATCACTTCTTTTGTCCGACTGCATCCAAACTTCCTTAACAATCCTTTGATCTGCGTCTTTACAGTCACTGGCTCCACACATCTTTCCTTTGCAATTTCCTTGACCGTTTTACCTTCTAAAAGCTTTTTAATCAATTCCCTTTCCGTCTGTGTAAGTCTGGATATATTATTAATAAAAAACAAAAGACTTTTTTCACTCTTTTGAAGTCTCACATATTCCCGCATGACCACGTCATGCACCTTACGTTCCATAATTGGATTTCCTGTATAAGCACTCCTTATGTGATTCAGTATCTCATCTTCGCTGCATCCTTTTACCAGATAATCTACTGCGCCTGCCCCCATTGCCGTTAAAATCATTTCATTTGTATCATGCACTGTCAGAAAAATAACATTGACATCTCCAAGCTGCTCCCTCAGCAGCTCCGTGGCAGTAATCCCGGCATTTAAATTTTCCATTTCAATATCCATCAAAATAATATCAAATTTTGTTTCCTTGGCCAGCTCCACAATTTTCTTACCGCTTCCGGCTGTTCCCACCACTTCCATATCTTCCTGACGGTCAATCAGTTCACACATGTCTTCCAAAAGCAGGGGAAAATCATCTGCTATCATTATTTTTATTTTCTCTTTGCTATTTTTTGTTTCCATTTTGGTTCCCTGCCAATCTCTCATTGACGTACTTAGGCAGTAAAATATAAAAACTGCTGCCCTTTCCTTCCCTGCTTTCTGCACGCAGGCTTCCTAAATGCCCCTTAACAATTGCCCTTACATAATATAATCCCATTCCCCAGTTATGATTTCTATTTTTGCTTGTGTAAAAGGGATCAAAAATCTTCTTCATCAAAGCTTTAGGGATCCCCACCCCATTATCTTTTACTTCAATTACCGTATACAGCCTTTCATCATGACTCAAAAGAAAAACCTGTCCTTCTTCCCCACGCTCCGCCGCGTCCACTGCGTCCTGGGCGTTGATCAGTAAATTATAAATTGCTTCACACAGGTGCGCTTTATCTGCCAAAATAGCAGCATTTGATTCCAATACTACCTCCACCAAAGCGTTGGGAAACTTATTATAAAACCGATTTAAAGAGTCATGTACGATCTCCTCCAATTGACAAGGCACCATAAGGATAGAACTTGACTTCACCGAACGGTAAAGCTCTTCCATTCTTTCCAGCAGTGCTTCGTTGATGTCTGCCAGTGTAGTAATGTATTCCTCCGCCTTCCTTATATCCTCTTTCTGCTCCAAGTCAAGACTATTCAGCCTTTTGAAAATAACTCTATTTGCAAGAAGCTGATTCTTCGTACTATGTACAAACACCAGCGTTCCTACTCTGGCAGTATTATATTTCCGCTCCATTACTACATCTTCCATGTCGCTTGCATAACTTTCCTGTGTATAACGAAGCAGGCTGATAAAGCCTAAAATACCACAGATCACATTTACCAGCATTAACAGATAATACGCCCTAATATCCCACATATGCTGCAAGTAGCCAATTCCCCGTTTCCATTTATAGGAAGAGCTGTAAAACCGATACACTTGTCCCGGATCCTGTCCACAATAAATTAAATATAGCCCTGACATTGCGATCATACATATTACAATTAAGCTGAACTGTCTTCTGAAAAATACCATTGTTATGGATAAAAATTCTATAACTAAAAGAAGCATTGCTATTGCTATGTAAAACAAAATCCAAAAATAAGAAAATTCTACAATAAAATCCTGAAAATCCGGTTTCCATGCTATAACTGCCTTATAAATTTTAGGATAATAGACAATCAAAGAAAAAACCGGCAGAATGGCAGATACTTTCTTTAACACAGAATTTCGTCGAATGACCGGAATCATGGAATACTGCATAGCTATCTGCAAAAGAAAAAAGGGAAACAGGTACCGTCCTAATGCAATCATGTAGCCAATCAGATTTAAGGGAATGACCAAATACTGGATTTTCCCCTTCAACTCCATTGACACAAACAGAAATTCCAGCATTTCTCTTGAATATCCACCTTTTTTCGCCGCAAAGATCAGTATCCCCGTAAACTCCAGCATCAAGCTGATACACATTCCAGAGAGAAAAAATGATTCTATGCTTCTTTTTCTCAGCAGTACAAAACCAGAAGCAATCAAAAAAGCTCCCAGCAGTAAAATCAGCACTTGAATCACCTCCCTGCCCATTACAATGGTTGAGAGTAGTATACCATAAAGACACACTACTCTCAATTGATTACACTATTAAAAATAAGCGGACGTTTCTATTTACTTTCCTGCTTCAATCATTACATCCAGCATTACGTAATCAGAAACTGCCGGAACAGGATCAACTTCCACTGCACCTGCTGCTACAAATCCCTGTTTCTGTGTTTCATAATATCCTTCTACAAGGCCGTTAGCAGCACCTTCAGATACTTCCTTACCTGTAAGCCAGTCGGCATCGCCTCTCTGCTCATATACACTGTCATAATCCTGTGCTACCTGAGTTGCTACATACTGTGCAACCTCATCATAATGATCATCTGCTGCGTAATCCATTGCTTTGAAGAGAGCTTTTGCAAATCTTACCAGAATATCTTTGTGTTCTTCCGCATAAGAAGGCATTACAATCCAGCTTGCCAAAGATACTGTAGTATCTTTAAATGTCATATTGTCTGTCAATTTTGTTGCATCGCTCATTTCTTCTAAAATCTTTAAGCTGTTAGGTGACCATGTTGCACAAGCGTCAACACCGCCTGAAAGCATAGCTGTAACAATCGCAGATGCATCCATATCCACTGCTTCAATATCATCCATTGTCATTCCTGCTGCATTTAAGGAATTTACAAGGATATCCTCACTAGAGCTTCCTGAAGAATAAGCAACCTTCTTACCTGCAAGATCTTCAACCTTTGTAATACCAGGGCCTCCGATCAGCGCATCACCATTGGAAATATGGGAAAGTGCAAAAATAGATGCCTGGCCATTGATACAAAGCTTGTGTGCTCCCTGTCCAATATATCCAACATCAATACTTCCTGATTCCATTGCTGCAATGATGGTAGGACCGTCTGCAAACTCGACCATTTCTACTGTAATGCCTACTTCTTCGAAATAGCCTTTTTCTTTTGCAGTAAGTACTGACCATAAGCTTCCGTAGTTGGGCATATATGCCACATGTAAAGTAACAGGTTCATATGTTTCCTCAGCCGGAGCTGCTTCCTGTTCCTCTTCAACCGGAGCTGCTTCTTCAGCGTTCTCAGCAGGTGCCTGCTCCTGGGTTTCTGCTGCTGCAGGTGCAGCGGGTTCTTCTTTTGCGCCACAGCCAACAAACGTTGCGATCATTGCCAGCGTTAACAACACGCTTAAAACTTTTTTCATTTTTTATCCTCCTTAAAATAGACTGTTTATAGATAAATGTCTGAAAACAGACAATTAACTATCTTTTTACTTTCTAACTTCAAGATATTCCTGATATACCTGCCCCCAAATATGGTTCTTTAAATCTAAAAACTCAGGGGACATTTTTGTTTCCTGGGTTCTGGGATATGGAATATTAATATCCACAATCTCTTTGATTCGTCCAGGCCTTGCACTCATTATAATTACCTTTTGCGCCAGAATAATTGCCTCATCCACATCATGGGTGATAAAGAAACAAGTTTTCTGTTCTTTTTCCCAAGTCTCCAAAAGTTCTGACTGAAGCTGGGTTCTTGTCTGTGCATCCAATGCACCAAAAGGTTCATCCATAAGAAGTACGGAAGGATTTACCGCATAAGCCCTTGCAATGGCAACTCTCTGTTTCATACCGCCTGAAAGTTCTTTGGGATAATGATTAAGGAAATCTTCAAGCTGTACCATTTTTATGTATTTCATGGCTCTGTCTTCTGCTTCTTTTCCTTTGATTCCCTGCAGATTTAAGCCAAACATAACATTTTTCTTTACGGTCATCCAAGGAAACAATGCGTACTGCTGGAAAACAACGCCTCGCTCCGTTCCTGTTCCTTCTACTTTCTTACCGTCACAGTACACTGCTCCTGAAGATGGCTCAAGCAATCCTGCTATAATATTCAGAAGTGTGGACTTACCACATCCGGAAGGGCCTACCACACAGATAAACTCATTTTCGGCAATGTCCAGATTTACTCCGTTTAACGCCACCATTTCCCCATTGCGGGAATTATATATCTTTTTAACATTTTCTATTTTTAATTTTATATTTCTCTCTTCTCCTGCCATCCCGTCAACTTCCTTTCTAATAGTTTAATCACCTTTTCTACGGTAATGCCGATAATACCAATAATGATAATATACAACAACATAGGTTCAGATTCAAAGCTGTTGTTCAGGGAACGGATACGCATTCCCAAACCTGCACTTGCACCTGTGGATTCTGCTGCAATCAAAGTGGTTAAGGCAACAGAAGCACCAAGTCTGACTGCTGTCATAATAAAAGGCAATGTGGCCGGAGCAATAACCCTTAAGAAAATGTCTTTATCCGTAGCTCCAAGTACCCGGGCTGCTTTGATCAGTGTTTCGTCAATATTGATGACTCCCTGATAGATTGTGATTGTCATGATCAGAAAAGTTGCGATGGTAATAACGATAATCTGCGGCTTTCTTCCTACACCGGCAGAAATAACTACCAGGGGAACGTAAGCCAGAGGGGGAATATTTCTTACAAACTGAATCCAGGGTTCAATAATATTTCTCACTGGACGGTACCAGGCCATCAGGATCGCCGTAGGAAGCGATAAGATAAAGCCAAGTACAAAGCCGGCGCTGACAGAAATCAGACTGCTTTGAATATCCTTCCAGAAAACCCCTCTCTCAATCATTGTTTTTGTAGAACTTAAAGTAACGATAATATTCGGGAAGCTTCTTGCTGTTTTCGGGTTCAGGGACAATAAATACCATAAAACCATAGCTACTAAAAAGGAAATAAGCAGCCATACTTTATTGGGGATTTTCCCACCTTTGTTTTTTTCTTTCATAGCGGTTTTCCTTTCTTTTTTACTTAATGCAAACTCTATTTACATTATATTGTAAAATTCTCCGCTGAAACAGTATGATTTTTTTTCATACTATTTTGTCCCTGTCCCCCTGACAGCATTTCATTTTTTAGATTCCAGCTTTTTTATAACGCTCGGCCATCTCGTCTAAAGTAACACATTCTACCAAAGGCGCTTTTCCCACAGAACCGAATTTTACAACCAGTGTTCCCACCGCTTCTTTTACTCCGGCTTCAATACATCCCACAATTGCCGCCACATCCTCATCAGGAATGGTTCCTTTCATCAAAGTTTCCATAATAGGTGTTAAGAATACTCTGGGATCAACCTGTGTTTTATTTTTCTCTAACAGCTCATATATTGCTCCGACAGAAGGACTGTTATGTTTCTCCGGATGCTTTGCAAAAAATTCCTTCATATTTCTTGTTACTGCAAGACGGATATCCGTATCCACGTTGATTTTGCCAATTCCACAGGGAATTGCCTTTTGCAGTTCATCAGCAGAAATTCCATAGGCATTCTGCACATCCCCGCCTAATGCATTAATCTCATCCACAATATACCGTGGCACAGTGGAAGAACCATGAGATACCAAAACTCCAAAAATATTTTCATGATTCATACATTCCTTAATGGCAATTGCAATTTCTTTCCGCAGCTTTACGTCCTTTCCTTTAGAAGGTCCATGCATGGTGCCATAAGAAATCGCCAGACAGTCTACCTTTGTTTTCTTAAAGAAATCAACCGCCTTTAAGGGATTTGTATAAGTGGAGGAAGCGGCAAATACATGATCTTCCACGCCGGCTAAAACACCTAACTCTCCTTCTACTGTAATTCCCCGTTCATGGGCATATTTAACAACTTCTCTTGTCAGCTCCACATTTTCATCAAAAGGCAGGGAAGAGCCGTCGATCATAACAGAGGTATATCCTCCCTCAACAGCCGCTTTTACAGAATCAAAATTCTTTCCATGATCCAAATGAAGGACTACCGGCACCGGAGATCCTTCTCCGTATTTTTTAACTGCGTCAGCAATATTTCTTGCCCCGATTTTCTTATCCTCTAACGTGGCATTTAAAAAGTCACATCTCCCGCCCATAAATCCGTTGGCAAGATCTGCCCCCTGCAGAATTGCCGCTGAACGGAACATCTCATGTACTTCAATTACTGCTTTCGCCTGGGCAACTGCGTTTACATTAAACGCTCCCTGTGCATAATGGTATTTATCCGTCGCTTCCAACAACGGTCTTAAAGGTACTAATGGCATATATAATCTCCTTTCATCTTGTAATTTGTTTTCCCATTACAAAAGTATCCACTACACTATTTTCCTCATCCAAAATAACAAGGTCGGCATCTTTTCCTTCTTCTATAGAGCCTTTCTTGTCAAAAACACCGATCAGTTTTGCCGGATTTTCCGTAAGTAGTTTCAAAATCTCCTCAATAGGACGTCCTGTAAATTTCAAAAGATTCTTTAATGCCTGCCCTGTAGTCAATGTGCTTCCTGCCCGGACACCGTTAGATGCCAGCTTTGCGTCCCCGTCCACTACTACTACGTCATTTACGCCAAGCTTATAATTTCCATCAGGAAGTCCTGCTGCCATGATGGAATCTGTAATTGCAACCACTCTGTCCAGTCCTTTCGTCTTAAGAAGGAGACGTACAACTCCCGGATGAAGATGGCGTCCGTCACAAATAGCCTCACAGTAGATGTCAGATTCCATTGCAGCACCCATAATTGCCGGAAAATGCTGGTGGAGCAGCTTCATTGCATTAAAAATATGGGTACAGGATGCCGCACCGTTTTCAATGGCCTTCATGGAGGTGTCATAGTCTGCCCCTGAATGTCCGATTGCCACTACAATTCCAAGCTCTTTCATGGCGGGAATTGCATCTACAATCCCTTCAATCTCAGGAGACACCGTTAAATATTTAATGTTTCCTTCTGCTTCTTCCTGATATTCCTTTAACAGCTCTACATCTGCATCCCGAAGGAGATGCTCCGGCATGGCGCCTTTAAATTCGTGTGCAAGAAAAGGCCCTTCCAGATGAATTCCTAAAAGATTGGCACCGTTATTTTCCATTTTTCTGTGCTTTTTAAATTCGTTGATACACCAAATCGTCTGCTCCTTGGTATCGGTAAGTACGGAACACAGCCAGGAAGTGGTTCCCTGGGTAGCCATAAAGTGGCCTATCTTACCTAATTCTTCTGCTGATGCCGCATTTACATCCACTCCTACTGCTCCGTGGGTATGTACATCAATAAAACCAGGTACTACTTTTTTCCCTTCTGCATTATAAACAGCTGCTCCATCAGCAGGCTTTTCTTCTTTCGGAAGAATATGAAGGCAGCCTCCTTCTATTCCAATGGTCTTTTCCTGAAAGCTTCCATTTAAAAATACTTTCCCGTTTACAATATATTGTTCCATTTCTATTTTCCTTCTCCTTTTTCAAACTGCCTGACAGCACTGCCCAAAGCATATCTTCGGGCAGCCTGCCAAATCACATTTCCAAAAACCATTTTATCATTCCGGAAGATTTGCTACAAACTCCGTAAACTTAATATTAATATCCGGATGGCTCTGTAAAAGACTCACCGGAAAATGTGCCTCAGGTTCACCATAGGCAGCATGGCGTACCACGCTTCTATGCCAGTCCCTAAAGCATCCCAGACGGATTTTTCTTGCATGGGAAATCTCGTTAATGCCGATTGTAATACAGTAATGAGGCATATCGTCCAAAGCACCGTTTAAATCTCCAATGGAATTAACCGCTCTTGTTTCTTTTGAAATAGGCAGCACTCTTGTCTTAAGCTGTAAAAATTCTTCTCCGCTTAATTCATCCTGAGGCTCGTTAAAGGCCACATGCCCATTGATGCCGATACCACCAAAGCAAATATCCACACCGCCCAATTTTTCAATTAGTTCAGGAATATAGCCAAGGTTATCAGGATTCGGAAATACTCTCTGTTCTTCCGGCATAACCAATTCCGGCTTAATTTTCGTGTACACAGTTCTGTCCATAAAGCCTCTGAAACTTAAGCGGTGCTCTTTAGGTATCCACTGCTTATCGTCTGTAAGATATTCGTCCATGTTGATGAACCAAACATTTTTCAGATCAATATTTTTATTGTTTACAATATCCACAAAATAAGGATATTGTCCAACAGGGCCTACCGGACAGATAAACACCGTTTTTTCTCCCAAAGCATTTTTTCTTTCGATTTCATCCGCCATTTCCTGTGCAATGGACTGGAATACAACCGCATTGTCCTCCATAACAATAAGCGGAATCTTTGGGCTTTTTAACAGTTCTTCTTTTGTGTAGTAATAATACTCATGCATTTTTCTTTCCTTCCTTTCTTCTACGTATTTTCAACCATTATAAACTTCATCTTTCATCATCAAATGTACCGCACTCTTCTTAAAGGTAAGAGGCAGTGCAAGAATATGAGGATTTTCTCCCACATATTTTTTCTTTGCATCCTCCAAAGCCTCTTCAATGGTTGCCCTGGTCTTTAATCCCATTCCTCTTGCATAGCCCGGTTCCTGCGCACCGCAGATATAAATAGCGGAAGTGTTCATCTCAGCAATATGTCCGCATGCAATCATGGAAAAACCATGGAAAGGGTGGAATGCATTGGTATAACGGTATTTGCGAATATATTCCTCGTTGGTTGCAAAATATTCTCCCAAGCGGTTCATATCCGGCAGTGTGTTCATCTGATCCTTCTGGAACATATCGTACATTTCTCTTAAATAAGGCCACAATTCGTCATGGAAATATCCGTTGCAAATGGAAGCACAAATAATAACGCATTTATCACTCATAACTCTCTTGTGACGGATTACCTGGGCAGAAAGCGCCTGCATCATCATAATGGGATTGGTTCCCATACCTTCCCCGTAATGGAAAAACTGCGGCATTCCAAATATCATTACATCGTATTTCTTTTCGGCAAAAGGTACATAGGTTCTACTATCTGCAACCTTCCAGGAAGCCGGCTGCATAACCCCTGCATAACCGCTGAAAATGGCAATCTGTCTGGAAGAAGTGTCCAGCACTGCATCACAGCAGAAAAACTTTTTACCCATACATTTTTCCATATGCTGTCCAATCTCATCAAACTTTGTCCTCATCATGGAGTGACCGCTTACCGGCACAAAGTCAGGCTGATGCATTACCTTGGGCACATGGTGGGATGCAATGGATCTCCAGTGAGTGATTCCCGTTGCACAATGCTTATAGCCGCCTGAGTAACCGCCATAAGGATTTCCCTGTGTATGGCCGATCAAAATTGCCACATCACTGTCATAAACATATTTATTCATGAGAACCGGATCGCCTCTGTCCGTAGTTCCCAAGTCTACCAGATGTTCGTAGTCCTCACTATCATGATTGATAATCTGCCCACAGTTCCAGAACTCATTAAAAAGTTCCTCCCCAAGCACACCTCTGATTTCCTGCTCCGTATTCTTACGGTGAAGTCCGTTGGAACAAATAAGAAGGATGTCCTTCTTTTCCACTCCTGCCGCATACAGTTCCTTTAAAATCAGCTTAATTGATACTTTTCTGTGTGAGGTGGGCTGCTCGCCTCCCTTTACTCTGTCCGGAAATACAATGGTAACCTTAGCGCCTTTTTTTGCCAGCTTGGAAAGGGGTTCCATGCCCATTGGATTCCTTATGGATTCCAGTGTCTTTGCCTCTAATTCATCCTCCGGAATATAAGGAGGATCCGGAATAGTTTCTCCCGGAATAAACACTTCCGTATTATCTGGCAGATTGGCTGCCATAGTTCCCTGACCATATTCAAATTCTAATCTCATATTACCCTCCATTCTAATCTATCCATAAAATTATTTGCCCATATAAGTCCGGATAATCTCCAGATATTCATCAGGATAAAATCCAATTTCTCCCTGAAACCTTGTAAGTGCAATCAGACCGCCATCTATTTCCGGTATGGATGCAAGCATAGCAGCATTGTCCACCTTAAGACCACCCCCGTAGGCAACCGGAAGGCCGCCTGTACGCTCCTTTACAAATCTGGCAATCTTTTGAATATATTCCTTTCCGGCAGGTATTTTTCCAGGCCCAATGGACCAGATCGGCTCATAAGCAATGGCAACTTTAGAAGTATCCACATCCTTAAGTCCTATCTCCAACTGTTTTCCAATCACTTCCTGCCATCTGTCAAGCTCCGTATCATTTTCGCCTATGCAGTACAGAACCGTAAGTCCTGCCGATACAGCCGCCTTAATCTCCTGGTTTAAAATTCTGTTAACCGCATCAGTATCCGTTACCCCGGCCTCCGCCAAAATTCCGGCCTTATCCTTCCGCTCCTCACAATGTCCGATTAATGTACTGCCGCATCCCAATGCCCTGACTGCCTTTCCCGTCCGGTTGGTAGTAAAGGCGCCAAAGTTTCCACCTGTACTTACATCTTCCCTGTGAATTCCCTGAGAACCTATTATAATACGACTGCTGCCCTTTAATGCTCCTGCTGCTGAAAGAAGATGGGCTTCCGGCAGATACATAATAAACTCTGCCTCATCCTCACCATACTCCTTAAGCGCATCTTTCGTGTGCTCTATAATATATGAGCCCCACTGATCTGCCGGCGCAATACTGTTAACGCCTCCTGCCTCCTTTGGAATGTCGAATCTTTTCAGATTCAGATAAATATGCTTCATCTCTTCCCTCCTTATATTCTGCTTTTTAACACTTGTACCGCTTCATCTTTAAAGCTCACCATCTCAGGCAGTTCTCCGTCAATTAAAGGACGACACCATGTTACAAACTGTCCTGAAATATCATTGCCTCTTTCATTAATATATTCTTCCGGCATTACCCTTTCGTTTAGCATAACTTCTTCAATGGGAATAAGGGGAGTTTCTATTTCATATTTTTCCCCTTCTTTCCGCCGGATTCCTACCATCACTCCGGTTTCGCCTGCCACAGCCGCCTTTACAGCCTCCCGTCCCACCAAAACGGCTTCCTCCCTGTCCACTTCAGACTGAAGCGTCATGGAAGTCCTTCCACAAAGCCCGGGCTTTTCACTCCTTGCTTTGATTCCCAGCTTCTTAATAACAAGTTCTGCAAGGTATGCACTCACATCTCCATAATAAACCGCCCTGTCCGTTTTAAAAATCGGTGGTACAATGGATTCTCCTTTTTCGTTGCGCAGCCCTTCACTGACTACTACCACTACACCGCCTAATTCATCATAAAGCTTTTTCACATCCTCAAGAAATTCTTCCTCGCAGAAGTTCCTCTCCGGAAGATAAATCAGGTGCGGGGCGTCACCGGGATTTTTTCTTGCCAGGGCAGAAGCCGCTGTAATCCATCCTGCATTCCTCCCCATAGCTTCTATCACACACACATGAATAGGCAGAGACTTTACATCGGCTCCCACCTCTTTTGTGACGGTGGCAATATATTTTGCCGCACTTGGGAATCCTGGTGCATGATCAATAATGGAAATGTCATTGTCCATAGTTTTAGGAATGCCTACAACGTAAATTCCCTCTCCCTGGCAAACCCTGCTGACCTTTCCACAGGTATCCATAGAACCATTTCCCCCGTTAAACAGCACATATTTAATATTATTTTTTTTCAGAATGGAAACCATTGCCTCATATTGTTCCTGCTCAAGCGGAAATCTGGAAGAACCGATAGCCGTACCCGGCGTTTGAAGCAGCAGTTCAATCTTTTCATCAGGAAGCTCCCCCATGTCCAGAAAATTTTCTGTAAGTACCGCCTCTGAGCCTCCTATAGCTCCATAAATCTTCCCAATTTCAGGACACTCTTTCGCCTGCCTGATCACACCATACAAAGATGCATTCAAAACTGCGGTAGGTCCTCCGCCATGCACTACAAGTAAATTTCCCTCCATCACCAGCACTCCTTTCATCTGAACTTAAACTATTCCTATAAACATAGTAGCACACCCTATTTTTCTTTCCTACGCACCTTGGCGCAATATTTACCCAAACGTTTGCGTAAACTCTTTCCCTATGATAAAATAAATCGTATAAAATAGAAATGGAGAGGTAAGTGTGACAATTAAAGAAATCGCTTCCCTTGCCGGAGTATCTGCCTCCACCGTATCCAGAGTGATCAATCATCCCGGTTCTAAGGCAGCAGGAAAAGAAGTAGAAAACAAGATCTGGCAGATCATACGTGAGACAGGCTATATTCCCAATTCTTCGGCAAGAAATTTAAAGCTTCATAATTTTAGTGCGGAAAGCAGTAATATTCCTAAAACAATAGGATGTATTCTGGCCCGTACCCACACCTCAGATCCTTTTTTCTCAAGAATAACAAGAGGCATTGAACGGGAAGCCCTGCGCAGCGGATATATTGTAAAATATATTTATTCCTATCAGGATATTCAAAATCCTGACATTCAACAAATGATCCGTCAGACAAAGGTAAAAGGTGTGGCTATTTTGGGACGCCCTGATTCAAAAACCCGGTCCTTTCTAAAGGAAAACTACAGCAGAATCATCTACACCGGCCTTAATAACATTGAGTCCGAGTTTGACCAGATTACATGTAATGCCTACCTTGCTTCCAAAACTGCCGTAAGTTATCTTGCAGAACTGGGACATGTACATATTGCATATCTTGGAGAGCGCAGAAACGAAATCCGCTACCGTGGCTACTGGGATGCAGTTTCCCAGCTTGCCCTGCCTTTAAACAGGGAACTGATTATTGATACTCCCCTTTGTATTGAAGGTGGTTACAACGCAACCATAAAGCTTTTAACTTCCAAAAATAAAGTCACTGCCCTGTTCTGCGCCAATGATTTAACCGCAATCGGTGCTATGAAGGCCGCCAGGGAATTTGGTCTTAAAGTTCCTGATGAGCTTTCCGTTATAGGAATTGATGATATTGAAACCAGTCAATATACTACTCCCATGCTCACTACAATTCATATTCCTATGGAAGAACTGGGTATTATGACTGCCAAAATACTGATAGACCGGATTGAGACCGGAAAACGGATCTCCATGAAGGTTGAACTGCCTTTTCAATTAATCAAGCGTGAAAGCTGCAGTGCTCCACCGTCAGAAAACTCTTATAAATAAAATATAATGGGTTCAAACCTAAACAAAAAAGAAAGGATGATTTTTATGCTGCTTACGTTAAAAGATCAAGGTTATACTGTCCAGATAGAGACAGTAGGGGCTGAATTAAAGTCCTACAAAAATGAAACTGGCAAGGAATTTATCTGGAATTCAGATCCTGCCTTTTGGTTCCGTTCTTCCCCCCTTTTATTTCCAATCATCGGAAACCTCCGAGACGGAAAAACATGGATAAACGGTACGGAATATGAAATACCCAAACATGGTTTTGCTAAAACCACTGATATGGAATACGAAAAGGAATCTGACAATAAAATTACTTTTTTCTTCCAGTATAATGAAGACACCTTAAAATGTTACCCATTCCGCTTCCGTCTCAGCATGGCCTATGAGTTGAATGGTCCTGAGCTTCATATCACATATCTGGTGGAAAATAAGGGTGATAAAGATATGTACTATCATCTTGGTGCCCATCCCGGATTTATGTGCCCCCTTAATGAAGGTGAAAAATTTTCGGATTATGTCTTAAAATTCCCTTACAGGGAAACCTGTGACAGCCCTGTATACGATTTGAAAAATTTACAATTTGATCCGGTAAATACCAGACGTTTCTTAGATGACAGTGACACCATACATTTGGAGTACTCTCTTTTTGATACGGATGCAATGGTATTTCCTTATATGAAATCAAAAAGCGTACAGCTTATCAATCCTTCCACGGGAAAAGGCGTACAGGTGGATTATCCTGATTTTGCCACTGTTGCTTTCTGGACTCCCTCTAATGTGGAAGCGCCTTTCTTATGTGTAGAGCCCTGGAATGGTGCAGCTATTTTTGCAGATGAAGATAACAACTTTATAAACAAGAGGGATATTCAAATGTTAAAAGAAGGCGAAAGTAAGTCTTATCAGTTAGCCATCCGCCTTCTTGTATAAGGCCTTCTACTGTATTATACAACAAATGGCACGCTTTGCGCGTGCCATTTGTTGTATTTATTCCTTCCCATCCCAGCAGAAAGTACATAGTTTACTTTTATCAATTCCTACTGATTCCATCATATCATCCAACCGATGATACTTTAAGGATGTAAAATTAAGCTGCACTCCGATCCTCTTTATCATTTCCTGATACTCAGGCGTTTCCGGATTAGAGTAAGCACTTAAATTTACATTTTTTCCATCTCCTTCCATTTCCCTGATAATCCTTCTGGTAATCAGATCCATCTCAGAGGTGGAACGGGAAAAGTTTAAGTATTTACATCCGTATAAAAGAGGAGGACAGGCAGGTCTTATATGAACCTCCTTTGCCCCACTCTGGTATAAAAATTCAGTTGTTTCACGAAGCTGGGTACCCCTCACAATGGAATCATCAATGAGCAAAAGCTTTTTGTCATGAATCAGATCATGTACCGGTATCAGCTTCATTTTTGCAATTAAATTCCTCTGGCTCTGTATGGTAGGCATAAAGGACCTAGGCCAGGTAGGCGTATATTTAATAAAAGGCCTGGAAAAGGGAACTCCCGACTCATTAGAATAACCAATTGCATGGGCAATTCCCGAATCCGGCACACCCGCTACATTATCAGGCTCTGCGTCATCTCTCTTTGCAAGCAGCCTGCCGCAGTTATAACGCATCTTCTCCACACTGATGCCCTCATAGGAAGAAGAAGGATAGCCGTAATACACCCATAGAAAGGTACAAATTTTCATTTCGCTGCCAGGATTTACCAGTGTCCGCACCTCTTCCGGCGTTACAATAACAATTTCTCCCGGTCCTAATTCCCGCTCTTCCACATATCCTAAATTCAAATAGGCAAAGTTTTCAAAAGAAACACAATGCCCTTCTTCTTTTTTGCCTACGGCAACAGGCGTTCTTCCCATCTTGTCCCTTGCAGCATAAATTCCCTTAGGGGTAAGCAGTGCAAGCGTCATGGAACCATCAATCAATTCCTGGGCATAACGGATACCCTCAATTAAATTATCCTTTTGATTGATAATCGCTGCAACCAGCTCCGTTGCATTGATATCTCCACCGCTCATTTCCAAAAAGTGGGTATGTCCCAGGTTGAAAATCTCTTTTACGATCTCATCCATGTTGTTGATTTTTCCCACTGTCATAATGGCATAAGTTCCATGATGGGACCGTACTAAAAGAGGCTGCGGCTCATAATCGGAAATACAGCCAATCCCAAGGTTCCCATGCATTTTATTTACATCTTTATCAAACTTGGTACGAAAAGGTGCATTTTCAATATTATGAATTGCACGGTCAAATCCAGTGTCTTTATCATACACTGCCATTCCGGCTCTTCTCGTGCCTAAATGAGAGTGATAATCCGTACCAAAAAATAAATCAAACACACAATCTTTTTTTGAAGCCACTCCAAAAAATCCGCCCAAAATTCACGCCTCCTTAAACATTAATCTCTGCTTTTATACCAAGAAGTTCCTTGTTCTTATCAAGAACAGGCTGTATCACCTTTGTAAGGAAACTTTCCACCTGCTCTTTGGAGCGTCCCACATATCTGGAAGGCTCCATTGTTTTCTGCAGATCTTCCAGTTTCATAGGAAATGCCGAATCTGCCGCAATCAGCTCAAGAAGATTATTTTCCTTTCCTTCCACCTTTACGTTCTTTCCTGCTTCCATGGACAGTTCTCTGATCCTCTCATGAAGCTCCTGCCTGTTTCCCCCCATCTTTACCGCATCCATCATAATGTTTTCCGTAGCCATAAAGGGAAGCTCGCTCATCATATGTTTTTCAATTACCTTAGGATAAACCACCAAACCGTCCACCACATTCAGACACAAATCTAAAATTCCGTCCACTGCAAGGAACCCTTCCGGAATAGAAAGGCGCTTGTTGGCAGAATCATCCAGGGTTCTTTCAAACCACTGTGTGGCAGAGGTAATTGCCGGATTTAAAGCATCAATCATCACATACCTTGCAAGAGAGGCTATCCGCTCACTCCTCATAGGATTTCTCTTATAAGCCATCGCGGACGAACCGATCTGACTCTTTTCAAAAGGCTCCTCTACTTCTTTTAAATGCTGTAAAAGTCTTATATCATTTGACATTTTGTGGGCGCTGGCGGCAATACCTGCAAGCACATTTGCCACTCTGGTATCCACTTTACGGGAATAGGTCTGCCCTGAAACCGGATAGCATTCCTGAAATCCCATTTTTTCCGCAATCATGGGATCAATTTTATCAATGGTCTCCTGATCTCCGTTAAACAGCTCCAAAAAGGATGCCTGGGTACCGGTGGTTCCCTTGGAACCTAAAAGCTTCATGCCGGAAAGCACATGATCCAGATCTTCTAAATCAAGCATAAACTCCTGCATCCAAAGAGTCGCCCGCTTTCCCACTGTTGTAGGCTGGGCAGGCTGAAAATGTGTAAATGCAAGTGTAGGCTGGGATTTATATTTATCTGCAAAAGCCGCCAATTCATAAAGCACGTTGACCAGCTTTTTTTTCACCAGCAAAAGAGCCTTTTTCATCACAATAATATCCGTATTATCTCCCACATAACAGCTGGTAGCTCCAAGATGGATGATGCCTGCTGCCTTCGGGCACTGCTGTCCATAAGCATATACATGGCTCATAACATCATGACGCACCTCTTTTTCCCTTGCCTTTGCCACTTCATAATTAATGTCCTGTGCATGTGCCTTAAGCTCGTCAATCTGTTCTTTTGTGATCACCGGCTTTCCATTCTGAGAAAGGCCAAGCTCCATTTCTGTTTCGGCCAAAGCAATCCAAAGCTTTCTCCAGGTCCGAAACTTCATGTCGGGAGAAAAAATATACTGCATTTCCCTGCTGGCATACCGCTCTGATAAGGGGCTGACATATTTATCCGTACTCATTTATAAATCTCCTTATTTACCTTATTTTTATTAATGCAGATAATAAAGTAGTGGAAATATTGTCTGAATATTCATTTACTTTATCTGTTTGCTACTATGTGTCATATTCCCCTCTGATATCTTCCGTAGGCGGCTTTAGGGGATAATTTCCATTAAAGCATCCTGTGCAGATCTGGCGTCCTTCAACAATCTGTGTCAGCCTTTCTTCCTTAAGATATCCAAGGGAATCGGCTCCTATGATTTTACAGATTTCCTCCACAGAACGGTTGTAAGCGATTAGCTGTTCTCTTGCAGGCACATCTGTTCCAAAATAGCATGGCCACAAAAAGGGCGGCGAGCTAACCCGCATATGTACTTCTTTAGCGCCTGCTTCCCGCAGCATATGCACAATCCTGTCCGAGGTAGTGCCTCTCACAATGGAATCATCAATCATAATCACTCTCTTGCCATCCACTGCCTCTTTTAAAACGTTCAATTTTACCCGCACACTGCTTTCCCTGCTCTTCTGCCCCGGCTTGATAAAGGTTCTTCCCACATAGCTATTTTTTACAAAAGCCTGTCCGTAAGGAATCCCTGACTGCAAAGAATAGCCAAGCGCCGCACAGTTGCCCGATTCCGGCACTCCCACCACCAAATCCGCCCCCGCAGGGGAATCCATTGCCAGAAATTTTCCTGCCAGAATACGGGAATTGTAGACGCTCATACCGTCAATATAGCTGTCAGGCCTTGCAAAATAAATATATTCAAACACACACCTGGCATGTTTTTCTTTCGGGATGCACATGCTTTTATCCGACTCAATGCCATTTTCCGGAGAAATGGTAACAATCTCTCCCGGCTCCACATCTCTTACAAAGGACGCCCCTACCGTATCAAGAGCGCAGGTTTCCGAAGCCAGAATATAGGCATGATCCCGCTTTCCAATACAAAGGGGTTTAAATCCAAAAGGATCTCTGGCTCCAATCAGCTTGCGGGGCGACATAATAATCAGGGAATAGGCCCCTTTTAGCTTTTTCATAGCCCGTCCCACCGCTTCTTCAACGGTATTGGAATTTAACCGCTCTCTTGCAATATGATAGGCAATCACCTCAGAATCAATGGTAGTCTGAAAAATTGCCCCGGTATATTCCAGCTGCCTTTTCAATTCCGGTGCATTGATTAAGTTTCCATTATGGGCAAGCCCGAGGGTTCCTTTTACATAATTTAATACCAGAGGCTGGGCATTTTCTCTGGTAGAGCTTCCGGCAGTGGAATACCGCACGTGCCCTACCCCGATATCTCCCTTTAACTTTTCTAAAATTTCCGGAGTGAAGGCTTCATTTAAAAGCCCCATGTCTTTAGAACTTAATACCTTTCCCTTAGGCCCTTTGGTATCACTTACCGCAATACCGCAGCTTTCCTGGCCTCTGTGCTGCAATGCATATAACCCATAATAAATCGTGGATGCCACATCTGCGCCCTCAAAATCATACATTCCAAAGACGCCGCACTCTTCTCCCGGCTTATCCGCCCATCCGGTACCTGTATAGTCATGTTTTCCCTCCACAGGCATAACGCTTTTTCTTTTCATCTGATAAACTCCCTGCCATCCGGCAAACTTCCTGTTTATGCAAGTCCCAGACGTTTAAACACTTCATTATATGCTTCTTCCACATTTCCAAGATCTCTGCGGAAACGGTCTTTATCCAGCTTTTCATTGGTATTTACATCCCATAACCTGCAGGTGTCAGGTGATGTTTCGTCCGCCAGAAGAATCTGTCCGTGAAAACGTCCGAACTCGATCTTAAAATCGATTAATTTAATATCAGCCTGAAGGAAATAAGCCTTTAACACTTCATTTACCTTAAAAGCATATTTCTTAATGGTTTCAATTTCTTCCCATGTGGCAAGTCCAAGGGCAACTGCAAAGTAACTGTTAATCAGAGGATCGCCCAGTTCATCATTCTTGTAGCTGAACTCAATGGTAGGCTCCTTAAAGGGAGTTCCCTCAGGCACGCCAAGACGCTTGGAAAAGCTGCCTGCTGCCACATTCCTGATAATTACCTCAAGGGGAACAATCTCAACCTTTTTTACTGCTGTCTCTCTATCGCTTAATTCCTCGATCAAATGAGTAGGAACTCCTTCTTTTTCAAGAAGCTTAAACACATGATTGGTCATGCGGTTATTGATAACCCCTTTTCCAACGATGGTTCCCTTCTTTTCTCCGTTAAACGCTGTGGCATCATCCTTGTAATCCACAATTACCACATCGGGATCATTTGTCGCAAATACCTTTTTTGCCTTTCCCTCATATAGCTGTTCTAATTTTTCCATGATTTCCTCCATTCCGCCGCTTTTTCGGCAATAAAATTTTATGCTTGAAATTTTTTGGTAAACTCCCGCACCCGTTCTTTATCTGAAGAAAAAACTTCCTCCGGCGTCCCCTGTTCCACAATCACGCCCTGATCCATAAAAATAATCCGGTCAGATAATTCTCTGGCAAACTGCATCTCATGGGTTACTATAATCATAGTCATATGTTCCTTTGCAAGCTGCCGGATTACCTTAAGCACCTCTCCGGTAAGCTCAGGATCCAATGCAGAAGTAGGCTCATCAAAAAAAAGAATTTTAGGCTGTAATGCCAGCGCTCTTGCAATGGATACTCTCTGCTGCTGTCCTCCTGACAACTGATAAGGATAAGCATCTGCCTTGTCAGAAAGTCCAAGCTGCTCCAGCAGCTTTTCCGCCCTTATCCTTGCCTCACTTTTCGATATTCCTTCCACACTCACAGGTGCATCCGTTATATTTTTCATAACACTGTAATGGGGAAACAAATTAAAATTCTGAAACACAAGACCAAAGTTTTTCCGAATTTCCCTAAGCTCTGCTTTCCCTGCATAAATGCATTTTCCATTTTCTTCCCAGGCAGCCTTTTTCCCAAGATAGATCAGTTCCCCGCCCTCCATCCTCTCCAGCATGGCAGCACAGCGAAGCAGGGTTGACTTTCCGGAACCGGAAGGACCTATAATGGATACCACCTCTCCTTTCTTCACAGAAAGAGAAATATCTTTGATAACATCAAGCCCCTCAAATCCCTTGCACATATGATTAATTTCCAATAAGACATTTGTACTGTTTTCCATCTGGTTCCTTTCCTTACATATGATACCAGTTATCTGTAATAATTCAAAGCTTTTTCGATTCGTTCCATTGAAAATGCCACCACAAAATTAAAAATATAGTAAAATACTCCTGCCGCCATAAGGGGCGCCATGCTCGTTTCCTTTGCCGCAATCTGCTTTGCTAAGGTAAACATTTCCGCATGGGCCAGCACAAAGGCCAAAGAAGTATCCTTTACAAGGGTAATTGTTTCGTTTGTAATGGAAGGCATAATCCGCTTAATTACCTGAGGAAGTATAATTTTCACAAAAGTCTGCACCTTGTTATATCCAAGCACCTTAGCCGCCTCATACTGCCCTGCGGGCATAGATTCAATACCTCCCCTGTAGATTTCTGCAAAATATGCCGCATAATTAATGGAAAAGGCAAGAATGATGGCAAAAAAACGATACCCTCTTAAATTTAATCCAAATAAATAATAAGGCGCAAAGTACACCACTAATAGCTGAAGCATTAGTGGTGTACCACGCATAATAGAAATATAGAACTTGCTGATTCCTCTAAGCAGTCCATTTTTAGACATTCTGCCAAAAGATATAAATAAACCAAGGGGCAGGGAAAATAAAAGCGTCAGGAAAAAAATTTCCGTGGTTGATATCATCCCTTTTCCTAATTGCAATAACATAGTTCCTACACTCATTTGTTCTCCTATATAATATAGTAAACGACATTAAAAATGTCGTTTACTATTGCTATCTGCCCAGGCAGACGCTGCCTTCAAGACCATACTTTTCGGCAATCTCCATAAAGGTTCCGTCTTCTGCCATCTCTAAAAGTGTTTCTTCCACCTGATCTTTCAACGCTTCATTTCCAAGAAGGAAGCCGATACCATACTGCTCTGTTGCCAGCTTTTCTTCTAAGATCAAGTATCCGTCCCCTCTGGATGCAATCTGATAATCTGCAACGCCGATATCTACAGCCAGTGCATCAATTGCCCCTGACTCCAAATCCATAAATCCGGTATTATAATCCGCATACTGATTTAACTCTGCAAATGACGCAGCAAGTTCTGCCCCGTCCCCTTCTAAAGCTGCCAGTGCGGAAGAGTCCTTTTGAACCCCTACGATCTTTCCTGAAAGATCAGCAAAAGAAGCGATTCCTGTATCTGCTTTCACCACAAATACCTGACTGTTATCCACATAAGGTACGGAAAAGGTATATGCATCCTCACGTCCGTTCATGGTAAATCCATTCCAGATACAGTCAATGGAACCGGAAGAAAGCTCAAAATCCTTAGAATCCCAGTCAATAGGCTGTTTTACAAGTTCCCATCCCCTGCGCGCACACACTTCCCCTGCAAGATCTAAGTCAAACCCTGTATAATCTCCATTTTCATCCATATAACCATAAGGGGGAAATTCTGCATCAAATCCTACCGTAAAAGTTACTCTTTCATTTTCTGCCACTGTCTCCTGGCTTTCCTGTTCCTTGCTGCCACAGCCAGAAAACACGCCAAAGGACATTGCTGCCACTGTCAATAATACAATAAATTTTTTCATTTTCAACCTTTCCTCCACTCTGTTTTCACCATGCATGACTCACTTTCACTTCTTCACTGCGTCATATTATCATAGTAAAGTATTTTTACGTCCGAATAACATGCTATCATGCCGGTTAAGAGAAGTCAAGAAAAATCCCTTTCGTATTCATCAACAATGGTTAATATTTCTTTGGCGTATTTGGGATAGGTTTCCACCAGATCTTTGATCTCAGCCTGAGCTTTTCCTGCAATAACTTCCTTATTGTAATCCATACGTTTTCTTAAAGATTGTCTTCTAATAATCAGATTATGGCGTATTTCCACCATTTCTTTTTTGTCTAAAAGTGCTGCTGTCTGGTGCAGCCAGATCATGGGATCTTTTACCTGATAGCGCCTAAGTACATGCAGAAGGTCTTTCTGGCATTGGTCAAGCTCCCTCTCAGCCATCTGATAATTATGGCGTTCTGCCTTTTCTTCCTGGTATTGCTGCCAGCTCTTGCCCAGCTCGCCTGCACTGGATACATTGTATTTTAAATATAAGTAATCAAGCAGATGAGTATTATTTACATATCTTATCTTTACCGTATTTTGAAGGCGGATAATCTGCCCGATTCCATTTTCTACCCTGGCTAATTCTCTCACGGAATCGTTATACTTTACAAAAATAGTCGTGATAGCTATGGCTCCCACCGCTGCCACTGCCAGATATCCCAGCCTGGTATTCATCTGCAGCCCGAACTGTAAGGCCATAAGCAGTAAAATACATACGATTACCGCAACAGTGCAGACAATTGTCATAGATCTGGTATCCTCTATCAGCTTGTGCAGTTCGTTTCTCCGAAACAGATAGGCATGCTTTTCCCCATCCAGCTTCTTTAAATCCCGTTTAATCAATTCCTGGTATTCTTCGGTCTCTGCCAGCTTTTCATACCCTTCCTGAACGTCTTCCTCCATTCGTTCTATCTGGTGGTATTTTACGTCGCTCATACGGTTTGCACGTGTTTTATAGCCGGACTGCCGCTCTTCCAACTCTTCAATTTTCCGTGCATATACCATAAGCCCTTCCTTTTCTTCCTCAGGCAGGGCTTCAATCTCTTCCATATCTTTCAGATAAGAAGTCACCATATTATACTCAAACTGCAGTGCCTCCAGTTCCTTAGATGCCTCTGCAATCTGCTCAAGACACCCCTTTACGTACTCTTTGCGCTGCTGTGTGTCATTAATCTTTAAATCACTTCTGTCGTAAACTACCTCATTCCAGTCTTCAATCTCGAAGACAGGATCCTCGGTTTTCTTTTTCCAGTTAAAAAGTTTTTTTAATAAACCCATACTTCACCTTTACTACGAGACAAATTCTCTGTATTCATCCTTCTTTTTTGCTATGATCTTATCAATTTCCTCATAATAAGAAGCTGCATTTCCCTCATCCTTATATATTTTCAGTGCTGTCAGCATCCTGTTTTCCTGAGAAGCTTCAAACTCCTCCCTTGCTGCTGTCAGCCTTTTTTCCACCTGCATGGATAAATTATAATATTCCCCATGCTCTCCGATAAATGCAATATAAGCATCTTCGCTTAAATACAGCCTCTGGGCCGTTAAAAATTCTATTCCTGACTCCTCATTTTTCATCATATCATAAGCCTTTTTAAAATATCTTGCTGCCATCCCAAACATAAATATCCCGGCATAGGCTGTTCCCATGTTATGATAAATAACAGGTTTCAGAGAACTTTCCGTATCGGGCAGTCTTCTGCACAAAGCATCATATTCCTCAATCGCCAGCATATACCGGCGGTTTTTCAGCAGAAAATCCGCCTGTTTTTTTTGTCTTTCAAAATCATTTAGTCCTACATTTCCCTGCAGAACCTGATCAATTTTCTTAACTTCCACGTCACTGCAATAGTTTACATAACTCATTATCGTATTGACAAAAATTCCTGGCTGACTGCCTTTTCCTAAAATATTTAGAAGCTGATGGCTCAGGTCCGTAAGGCCGCATTCATTATCCAACCATTGCGCAAGTTCTTCTCTCATTACGCTTTGATCAATCATAAAGGGATTACTTGCAAATAAGAAACACACTTCTTCCACACAATACACATTCACACATACATTCTCAAAACAATATGGTTTTTTGGCATACTTTCCTGTACATAACAATACTCTGCCCATAAATGCGCTCCCTTAATTTCAAACCTGAACCATCTGCGTCCATGCTTTTCCACTGGACGGAATCAATTCTCCAAATCCCATGTCTTCTATCGTTATTGCTGCCTGATCCACCCCAGTCATTTCAATACGCACATTTAATCTGGTTGTGCGCGGCGGCCGCTCCGGAAGGCCTTCCAGGGTAAGCACCCTGCTGGCCACATTGCCGCCGGTCAGAGGGGTAATCAAAAACTCCAGCTCGTTTCCGCTTTCTAATATAATATCAAACTCTGCTGATGCCTCGTACCAGTTTGCGCCTGCATCCAAAATTGCAAAATAAGAGTCCTCCCCCTTGCGTAAAACCTTCATTCCCACATTGGATTTCAGCTTATCGCTTCCCAGGTACACATATTCTTTCCATAGGGGGCCAGGCGATAACCGCTCAGTCATTCCATAACAGGCTCCCTTGCTGTAGAGATTATTTCCCTGAAATACCCTGCGGTTTCTGCAAAGCAGCTTTAAGGATTCTTTTGCCCATTCCTCCTTAAAACCATCTCCCAAAAGAAAAATCGTAGATACAATTTTTTCCTTTAATACCTCCTGGGCAATACTGAAAAATAATTGATCCAGCTCCTCCATCTGCTGTCTTTTTTCAGCCTCTTCCTCTTTCCACACTCTGCGCTCCATCATAGGATAATCCAATTGTTCAATAAAAACAACCTTAGGCTGTGTTTTATTATTACATTCCAGACATAATCCCTTCAAGTTTTTATCATATTCAAATATCAGCACATCATTTTTCCACAGTTCTTTGTCCTGATGAAGCATATAGGCATAAAAGCTTTCCCTGTGGCTTTGAAAGCAAATATAGGCAGCCTCCAGTTTAAGGCCTGCTGCCACCTTTCCAAGCACATCCACAATCCGTGGTGTAAGCTGTTCAACAGTAAACATAAAAGCTTCTATACGGGCTCCGGAAATCCGGATGCTTAAAAGAGAAAGGCTCCGCTTCACAAATAAGGTAAGAAGCGCCGCCGGATCAAAAGCTTCTCCTTCTACGATAACCTCTTCTCCCCTTTCTGCCAGATCAAGGAGCTTTTCTACTAACGTTCCCTCTCCCTCTTTTGCGTACTTCACAGCTTCTTTTCCATAATACCACTGTCCCACACCGTATCTTTTACAGAGCACCACCGGAATATTATACTGTTCGGTACCATTTACTGCTGAAACTGTCTCCGGCTCCTCCCCAAAACTGCAATAGCTGATCTGTGCATAGTCTGATCCCAGATCATATCCCACTACTACTTTTTTACTATTTTTTTTTCCTGTAAGCTCTTTCTGGTTCTGAAACATCTCCTGGCTGACTCCCCGAATATACTAAAGCATGTGAAATAATTCCTTTATCACATGATCCTGTTCAAAATACTCATAAAGAAGATTTTCCATCGTGTCGTAATCGTGCAGATTACGCCCGATAGAAATATCATTGAGCATTGTGTATCTGCTTTCCCTCTCATCCCTTTCGGTATCGCTGTGGCTTAAGGTTCCGCTTTCCGTAAGACTTTCCTTTCCCTCTTCCACCTCTGCAATATAATACTGTAGGCGTTCTCCAAAGAAAAGAATAAACTGCTTAACACATACACCGCCAAACATATTCTGCATTTCTTCTTTTATGTATTCCCCTTCACTTTCTCCATCCCTCTCAATCAGGTAATGAATCATTGCTTTATTGCCCTCCCTGACACGATATTCGATCATGGTTTTATCCATAAACGTCCTCATGAAAGCAACGTTGTCAACATATTCCAAAAAGTAAGGAAAATATTTATTATGGCTGAGAATCTGTCTGAGGAACAAAAGCAGGTAATGGGAAACCACTTCATTGATCTGCTTTTTGTTTTCCGCATAATATTTCGTATAGGCAAGCTTGCATACAAAGGGAAGTTCTTCTCTTCTCTCCACTACCTTTTGTGCATCTTCAAGTACAAACTCATCAATTAGCTTATCCTTCACAAAATAATCATAAGCACATTGGGCAAGAACCGCAAGCTCAATCTCAGTTTTAGCACCGCCACAAACATAGCTTTTAAAAATCTGCTCTCTCTCACCCACATAGGCACCAGTATAAAGAAGCTGTACCAAAATCCGCTCACACAATCCATAGGTATCTATCCCAAAGGCTTCCGCTGCCTTCCAGATATCGCGCATTTCTTTGCTGGTACCCCTGAAATGAGTGCAGAGATACTCCAATAATCTCTCATCATATTTCCCTGCTTTAAATGCCATAAAGGCAAGCTGCTTCATGGTCCTATCCTCTGAAAAATCCTCCATTAAAAGCAGTCTGCTGCAAAGCCTTACCAAAAGCTTTGCTTCCACGCCTTCCCCGCCCCGCATTTTAATCCACTGGTAGGCTTTTTCATACATGCCCCGAATGACCATAAAGCGTACTACTTCCGTAAAACTGCTGTTTTCCACCTGTTCCGGCTTTAACTCTCTTAAATAGTCATCCAGCTCGTTCATTCTGTCATTATCGTAGAAAAAGTGGATCAGCTTCATTCGTATTTCCTGCTTAACTAACACAGCCGCCTGATCGGAAGCGGCAACCCGCTTCATATACTCCACATTTTCACTGTTAACCACACCGATTTCCCGTCCTCTTTCGCACAGCCACAAATCAAAGTGTACACATCCGCTTACATAAGGTGCTATCATTGCAGCATATTTGTCCGGCAAAAGAAGCCTTTCAAGAATATATTCCTCCTGTCTGCAGTAACGGTTTCCTCTTCCGTCTTCCAAAAGCAATTGAAAATCATTTCCATAAACAGGAATGTATGCTTCTTTTCCTGAAACCGGATAAACCGTTTCCTGACACTCTTTTTCATAAATCAGAATTACTTTTTTAATATCTTCCCTGATAACCGTCAGGTGCTGAATAAAAAGCACCGTTATAAGTCCCTTGGCAGTTTCCTCGGTAATCATCATTTGTGTCAGCAGATTTTTGTATAGGTATGCCAGATACCGGTTGCTTTTTCCCTTTATAATCTGGAATACCACAAAACGCTCTATCTGCTCCCTGTAACTTTGATACAGCTCCGGAAACTGTTCCTTATTCCGGTATACATATGCATAGAGAAACGAGTTGTGTAAACTATCAAGACTACTGTCAAAAGCAAAATACATTAAAACTATTTTTGGTATTACACAGTCGTCCCTAAGCCTTAAGGACATCATATAGTATTCATAAAGTCTTGTAATCTTTAGTTCCTTTTCAATTCCCTTTTCATACCAGGAAAATGCATTTTCATCGGTTATGTTCCCCTTAATCAGCAGAGTGCATATGGCCAGCAGCACCTCATCTGCCGGCACTGCCTTGTAACACTCTTTTAAAATAAAAAATAATCTTTTTGTGTAATTTTTCTGCTTCTGGGCAAGATAAACAATCTGATCAATCATACCGGAAGTAAGCAGTTCTCTTTTTGCAGCATAAGAAAGCACCTGCAGTTCAAATGCATCCAGCCGCATCAAAAGAGATGGGTTTGCCAGGAGTAGATTCCATGCTTCTATATAAATCACCGGGCTTTTACAGCCCTGCTTAAACTGTTCCTCTAAAATAAGCCATTTCCTTGAAGGACTTCTGGTGTAGTCGTCTGCAAGATATAAAAGCAGCCAGGCAATCCGCCAATTGTCAGAGTTTTGAGCAAAAATCCTCTCCACCTGTCCAGCCACTTCATCTATATAATTTTCCTGTCGATTTAACAGGGTGGTCAAGTAAAGCTTATAACAATACAATGCCGGATCAAAGCTTTCTTCCATCATGGCACTTGTCTGATCCAAAATCCATTGTGCTTCATTGTCCCTCTCCATAGTAATCAAAAGCTGTACCTGAAATAATTTGGATGCCGGATCTCTTTCATCCACCTGGATCAGTGCTTCCACCAGTTCTCCGGTTTCCTTCATCCAGGAAGCTGCACTGATCTTTTTGGTGCGGAAGGCCTCATAATATTGCATCAATTCCATAATGGTATGCTTTTTCTGCCTTCTGATTCCCGATATCTTTGCAGTAACAGGTCTGTTTATGACTATGATATCAGCCTTAAGGGACACATAGGGGTTATATAGCTGAATACTTCCGTAATTTCTGCCTGCATGAAGCCCTTTTTGTGAGATATAAAAAGGCAGTCTGTAGCAGTTTCCAAGAAAATCTTCATCTCTGATTATTTCCTTTTCCAGTACAAGAAACTCTCCCTGCAGGGAAATATTTAATTCGGAATATCCCCATCCATTACGGTTAATTACCAGCCTGCAATAAGCCATATCCTCAGGATTTTCGATTCGTATTTCCGATTCCTCTAAAAGGAATTCGATTCTTTGCTTTTTTTTGATCTGCAAAAGGAATTCTTCCACATTTTGTTCCCGTCTGCTTCCTCCCAGCAGGCCTTTGTATGCACCATAATACTGCTTGTCCACACCTCCAAAAACCCGTTCAAAGTCCTTTGCGTAAAAAAGGTTGACTGCTTCCTCCCAATTTGTTCTGGCAAGGTTTGCAAAATGGAATAAATTTTTGATTTTTCCGATTCCAGATTCCAGACTGTCAGAGGCAATGGTCACAATATAGGGAACATAGTACTCTCCCTGATTGGATATTACCCTGAATTCTCCTCTTAGCGTTTCACCTTCCGTCATGCCTGACGCGTCAAAATAATACAAAATTTCTTCCTGCGGGCCTGAAAATTGATCTGTCATGCACTGCATTCTGAGTCTGCTGGAGGAAACGCTCCCTTCTGTCAGCTCATTTTCCTGGCCAAATATGGTAAAGCTCCCCTCATAATCTTCTCCTTCGCGCAGGGTGAGTTCAATCACAGGACTTGAAAAATCCAGTGCATGAATGTCATTATTAAAATTTCCTTCCAGTATTCTCTTTACTGCATCCTGCACGCTTTTGTTTCCTCCGGTCTGCCTGTTCTTCTTAAGTAAATATTCAAATTTAGTATACCATTATTTTACCCTTCTTCGCAACAAACCTTCAAAAAAAGAATAAGATGCACCTGTTGCTGTTTACAGAATGTTTAAACCAAAGCGGAGACAGAGTTTTCATTCTTCGTTGCCATACTCCCGCTCCATAAAAATGGACACTCTATCTCCGCCAGGTTGTAAAATACCTTTGTACGGGGCGCAGGCTGGCAGCGGGAGTGTAAATTAAGGTAATCAGCCGGGTTCGGAAATACGGCTTACTCCTACGTAAATGTTGGAAATGCTGTACCAGGTGGGGTAATCTACAACGCCGGTCTGGGGCAGGTTAAAGATTCCCTGGAAGGCTTTTACTGCCTGTGCGGTAGCCGGTCCATAGATACCGTCTGCCGCAATCTTGGGAATCGCAGGATAATTTTGGGCGATTCTGTTTAACTGCTGCTGCATCTGTCTTACTTTTTCACCGGAAGAGCCAATGGTCAGATTATATCCGGGCCAGGAAGAGGGTACTCCTGCAATGCTGTCAGCAGAATTAATGTACATATCGCTTCCATAATAATAATGTATAATGTCAATGGCTGAATATCCTTCTTCCGCCAAGTATCTGGAACCCCACTGGCTTAATCCGTCACAGGTGACTCTTCTTCCATCACAGTAAGCGGTAAAAATGGGCTGTCTTACCCCGGGCCTTGACAAATAATTGGCAAAAACATTATCCACCACCCGGTCAATGTTTTCGTAAACATTTCTTCCACGCATCCACTTTTGATCGTAGGCAGTAGAGGAGGTAATGGTAAAGTTATAACCCTTGTTCCGGTACAGCAAAGCCAGGGGTTTCGTGTATAAAATCTTCAAAGCCGATTTTAAGCTTTATTTTCACATCATCATCTTTTACAATAACCTGATCAATCATGTAAAACAACAGCATTCGTTTTGTTTGTGTATCTGCGCTTTCAAAAGTTATTCCCAAATCTGGTTTCATTTCAAGAGAATTTTTCAATTTGTCATTATGATTTTCAGCCCTGGCCGCTTTGCTTCTCACTTCTTTTTCTCTTTCTTTTAATTTATCCACACAGTCCGCTTTTTCCTTTATCAATTCTGATAATTTTTCCGCGCTGAAGTAATACTCTCCCCTGATTGCTTCCGGTATCTTTTCTTCTAAGGTTTTAAGGTCAAGGTTCAGATTCTGTATCTGTTTTTCAATTTGTTTCAGCTCCCTTTTAAATCCGGCTTTTTCCTGCTGTCGCATACCCTCTAAATCCTCAAAAAAATCAATTCCCTTCAACTGTTTTATACACGCTGCGGCCACCTGGAATACAATGCTTTCCAAATAATCCTGCCCGTAACTTTTGCGCTCCATGCATTGATTCGGACAGATGTATCTACCTGTAAAGGAAACTTTCTTTTTGCCTGACTTGACCGTCCAGTGATTGCAATAGCTGCCATTTTTTAATTTTTTACCACAGTATCCGCAATAGACAAGCCCCATAAGTGCAAGCTTTCCTCTGGTGGTAAAAGGCACCTTATATTGATCTTCATATAATTTCAGGGACTGCTCCTTAGAGGTATTTAGCTTCCTGATCCGCTCTTCTCTTATTTCCTGCGCCTTTTCCCATGCTGACTTGGGAATAATAACCAATTCAGGAATCTGTTTTTCAGAATAAATCCATTCCCTGCGGTCCATTCGTCTTGTGCCTTCCGCCCCGCCTCTTTTATTGATGGCGTAAACTCCCATATAAATGGGATTTTTTAAAATTCCGGCAATAGCAGCAGGTTTCCACTTACTGCCTGCAGCAGACAAAATCCCTTCATCATTCAGTGTTCTGGATATTTTTTCATACCCCATTCCCTTTAAAATGGCAAGATCATATATTTTTTTAACTACCGCCGCATCTTTTTCCACAATTTCAAGTTTCTTTAACAGGCGTCCATGATTGTTTACCATGCCTGAGGGTACCAGCTTATATCCATAGGGCGCCCTGCCCCCCGGAAATTTTCCTGCCTTTACCATTTCCCTCCGGGCATCTTTCACACGCATACTGGTTTTCCTGCTTTCACCTTCATTCTGCCAGAAGCGGATAAAATTCAGTAGTTTATCCGTATGCTCCCTTGTTTTTAACTGCCCGTCCTTTATCGTCCATACCTCTATTCCCAATTGGTTTAAGGCAGCTACATAAAAACTATATTCCTCCTGTCTGCCAATCCGGTCTGACATATAGGCCAGCAAAATATTAAATTCCCCAGCCCTGGCATCTGCAAGGATCTTTTGTAAAACTTCTCTGTCCTCCACGCTGTTTTTATAGGCAGATACTGCTTTTTCAATGTATTCTTTGTCAAAAACCCAATCTGACTGCCTGGCAATATATTGCTCTGCTTCCGCCCGCTGAACAGGAATGTCTCCCTCATGAAGCTGCTGCTTTGAAGATACTCGAAGCAATGTTCTGACTTTCTTACTCATGATTCATCTCATTTCCGCGCTGCTTTTGCCATTCCAGGTTTGTGGATGCAGCACTGTCTTCAGCCTGAGGCAGGGCTATGCTGTTTTCTATTTTTTCCAGATACATTGCTTTCAGCCTGCCGGTTAACTCCTGACGGGCTTTTATGTCAGACTGCTCAGGAAATTCCACCGTAACCTTTACAAATTTATCTTTATAAGAAATTGTGGAAATCCAGGTTTTGTATCCTGTTTCTGAAACCATGTAGTTACCCTATTTTCCGCCTTCTTTTTACATATTTATGTAATTTTGCTTTTTTGTATTCAAAAGCACTGACCAGATATTGGTCATTGACACATAGGTAACTTGTTGCTATAATCAGATATGCAACAAGTTGCCTATAGGAGAACTATTATGAAACTGGAGGATTTGATTACACGGTTTTCAATCACTACTAAAAATCAAAGAAAAGCTATTTTCAGTACATTATTTATTGCAGGAAACAAATTGCAGACACTTTTTGATAACCATATTCCTGAAGTCTCACTCAAACAATTTATGTTATTGTCAGTTATCAGGCAGTCAAAAGAACCATTGACATTTACTCAATTAGGAAATTTGCTGGGCTGTTCAAGACAAAATATTAAAAAAATAGCTGATGTTCTGGCAAAAAAAGGTTTTATTAACATAAAGCAAAGTCCAAATGATACAAGAGCCATGTGTATCTGTCCTACGGAAAAAGCAAACGACTATTTTCAAAAGGACTTTTCAGAGCATCAGGCAGAATTGGAATATCTCTTTGAAGTTTACACAGACGAAGAGATAGAGATGCTTTTTGTTCTTTTGTCAAAACTATATGCAGGAATTGAAAATTTAGAAAAAAAGATTGACAGTGGAAAAAAGGAGACTGAAATCAAATGAAAGCAATCGTAATTTATAACTCACAAACAGGATTTACAAAACGTTATGCCCAGTGGATCGCAGAAGAAACAAAAGCTGACTGTCTTGAATTATCAGCAGCAAAAAAGAAAAACCTTTCTGCCTGCGAAGTGATTATTTTTGGAGGCTGGGCACGTGGAGGCAGCATCAGTAAAATTAACTGGTTTAAATGCAATATGGATAAATGGACAGGTAAAAAACTGATTGTATTTTGTGTTGGAGCAGGCCCAATAGATAATCCGGAAATTGAACCTGCCCTTAAACAAAATTTCAGTGACACAGAACTGGAAAAAGTGAATTTATTTTACTGCCCGGGCGGCATAAATTATGAAAAAATGCCTGTTTCATCCAAACTTATGATGAAAATGTTTCTAAACATGCTTACAGCAAAAAAGAATAAAACGGACACAGAACTGGAAATGATAAAAATGCTTTCCACATCCTATGATATTTCGGACAAAAAGTACATTGAACCAATTTTACAGTGTTTGAAAAAATAAATGCACACAGCCGCCCTTTTTATCTGCTTATTCCTCCTCATACTGAGGTGTAGTCACACAGTCAATTCCATCACTTTCAAATCCTGAAATGGTGGAACTTAAACTGAGATACTCAGCAAAGCTGGTATCATAAGCGCCGCTGACAATTCCTGCATTTACCAGATCTGTCTGGTTTGCCGCAGAGAAATCTACACCAAAGGTGGTAAATACCATTCCATCTTCCACAAGGACGCTGCCATAAATACCGGACAGCATATCACAGCGCTGCTCCTGCTCTAATTTAAATTGTTCCACTAAGGAAAGATCCACTAAAGATTCATCAATCCCCTCTTTTTTCAAAAAGCTGATAATGGTATCTCCAACAGCTGCTATATCATAGCGCAGACTATAACCTTCTTCCTCATATGTACACACCGTCATGGTCACGTCTGCATAATCGTAAAATCCGCCGGTTAAAACATTTAAAAATTCCAGATCAGGGTAACCTCTGTGCTGTAAATAATAGCCTCCGTTTTTAGCTGCATAGTCCGCCTTTGCTTCTTCCTCTTCACCCATCTGTGCAGAACTGATGCCCTGTTCCATCCAGCCTCCCACATTTGTGTAAACATCTCCGCCTTCTTTTGCCTGCTTCTCTAATGCATCAAGCATAGCCTCATAAATTGAACTGCCATAATCTCTTGTCTTAACCTTAATATAAATCATGCCATGGAGGTTTTCCACTTCCTCCCCAATGGTAAATTCCATGTCAGACTGCTGGCTGCAAAAAAGCTGATAAGCCTTATCCATTTCAGGAATGCTTTCCCCTTCCATTGCAGCAAACACATGAAGTAGTTCGTTTCCTTCCTCCAGATAAGAGGCAAAGCTTTCAAAATCTCCTGTCTGTAAGGCTGTAAGACTGTTCTCCGCTGCCTCTGCAATACTTTTTGCTTTTGGCTGTTTTCCTCCTAAATTTAACCCATCACAACCGGCAAGACTGAAAATAAGTGTCAAAATCAGTGCCAGGGATAAAGTAAAACGTATTCCTTTCCCATGTCCCTTATGTTTTTGTTCTGAATCATTTCTCATATTAATAATCATGCTCCTTTCAAAGTCCAGACTCCTAAAAAATTTAAGCCTACTGTACGACTCCTGTTCCGCCTCTTGTCCATATAATATTCTGGCTGATCATCTGGTCAATATCCATGCCAATGATCTCAGAAGCCCTTGCTTTAGCGGCAGCTTCATTTGCTGTTCCCAGGCTTTTATATATCTCATAAGCAGGCTTTCTATTTCCATTTACGTCATACAGGCCAAGGGCCAAATGACTTTCCATCTCATGTGCGTCATCGGTTTGGCGGAACAGCATAAATGCATCCACATCCGGAAGAGACGCTGCCTTTAAATAACCATAGGCAATGGATGCTTCCTGCGCCTCACTTCCAAAAGAAGAAGTATAACCGATTTCTGCAAGAGAAATGCTTCTCACCTCCCCGTTTGGATTTAAAAAATGGCTCTGATGCATATAGTTAATCAAAAGGTCAATATTCTGCATAGTAATATAGGGGGTGGAAAGATTATTTTTCACCCACACTGCCGGCCCATTCCATGCGTAAGGATCATATAAGGGAGAATTATAGGGATGATAAGAAAGTCCCCAGTCAATATTTCCCTCCCGGTTTATGTAATAATTAAATTGATCCAGATACCCCCTGGCAAGAAAGCTTCCGGGATTTGAAAGTCTGTTCCATTCCTGATCAATGGAATTATAAATACGGGCATTGGCATTTTTGCTTTTTATCTCATTATATAGGATACGAAAAGCCTTTACATAAATATTCACATTTAAATCCAGCGAAGTAGAATTGGTATGCCACCAGGAAGTACGTGCATTTACTTCATTTCCCACAATCCAGTTATCCACCTGTCCGCAGCCTGCCGCTCCGGAATAACGCTGTCCCAAAAATGCCCCAATCGCCTTCAAATGCTCCGTTCCTGATGCATCTGCCACATTGATGGCATACCCTGGACAGTCGCCGCCTACTGCCAGCGGATGAATCAAATCCTGGGCATAGGGGCTTTTTCCTCCATTTAAAAGCACCAGTGTAACCTGCATTCCATAATTGTTAAAGCTTCTGATCGTAGAATCATATTTTGAAATCATATCACCATTAAAGTAATAAGTCCGTCCATTGTAATCAAAAGGAACCGCACCGGGAACTGACGCATCCGCACAAATCTCCCCGATATCCATATTGTATACAATCTGCTGAATTCCAAGATCCTGCAGCTCTCCATTAGAAACCCTGGTCACATCCGGCAAAATGCCCTTGATTCCTCTGTCCTGACGTGCAGAAGTATATGCTGCAATTGCCTCGGGATTGGTAATATAATGTTCATCGCTTACCTGAACCATCTGTCCGTTCCGCTTAACTGCAATCAGGAATTTACGGCTTAAATTTGACTGATCCGTATTGTAATTTAGGGGAAAGCTTAAGGAAACAGAGGTTCCTGCTTTAGCAGAAGCTACAATATTTCCCACCGTGCCATCCTGAAAAACCTCATCAGCATAAACATAGAATTTTCCGTCATCACTTGAAGGAATTCCAGAGGATTTAAGCTGACAAACCACATCATTTCCTGAAATCACACAGGAACTGATTGAAACAGGCCTGCCTGCCGCCTCCACACAGTCCGGATTGTCACCAACCACAGGGCCGGCACACACTGCTGATACCACAATAACTACTGCTGCCATAATTGCTGCAATGATTCTTCCTGCTCTACTCATAATTACCATCCCACCATTTTTCTTATGTTTTTGAAACTACAGCCAAAAAGTCATGGGATTCATAGAAATATGAACCCTCATGACTTAAGGTTTTTAGTTACATCATTTATTATATATGAAACACACCGGAATGTCACTATTTTATATTAAGCTCCAGCGGAATATCCAGTTCATGAGGAACCGGCGCCCCGTTCTTTTTCCTCTGACGGACACATTCTGTCAGCAGATATTCTATTTGACCATTTACAGATCGAAAGTCATCCTCAGCCCAGGCTGCAATGGCATCATATAATTTTGACGACAAACGTAAAGGAACCTGTTTTTTACTGTTATCAGCCATTAGTAAAGTGATCCTGAATTTACAATAGGCTGGGCATCCCTATTGCCGCAAAGTACTACTAAAAGGTTAGATACCATAGCCGCTTTTCTCTCCTCATCAAGAGAAACCACTTCTTTTTCAGAAAGACGATCCAGCGCCATCTCCACCATTCCCACTGCTCCGTCAACAATCATCTTTCTGGCATCAATAATTGCAGACGCCTGCTGTCTTTGCAGCATAACTGCTGCAATCTCCGGTGCATAAGCAAGATAAGTAATTCTTGCCTCAATCACTTCAATTCCTGCATCTAAAACCTTACTTTGAATTTCCTTGCGGATACGGTTGGCAACCATTTCACTGGAACCTCTAAGGCTTCCCTCATCAGCCACTCCATCTCCGGTAGTATCCACATTTTCCGCTATATCATAAGGATAAATCCGAACAATATTTCGAAGCGCACTGTCGCACTGTAAGGACAAATATTCCTTATAATTATCCACGTTAAATACTGCTTTTGCCGTATCGGTTACTCTCCACATAACAGCAATTCCAATTTCCACAGGATTTCCCAGGCAGTCATTAACCTTCTGCCTGCTGTTATTTAACGTCATTATTTTCAGGGACACCTTTTTACTTGTACCGGAAGCTAATTCCGCAGTTGCTGCTGAAGCAGATACCTGCAAAAGCTTTCCCGCATTGCTTTCCACATCACCGCTCTGGTTTAATTTCGTACCGGCTGCCGGATTTACACTGGCGCAAAAAGGATTCACATAATAAAATCCTTCTTCCTTTAAAGTACCTATATATTTTCCAAACAAAGTTAAAACCAACGCCTCCTGGGGCTTTAATACTTTAAGTCCGCAAAAGAAAACCCAGCCAAATGCTGTGTAAAGGATTCCCAGCACTAATGCTATGATGCCAGGCGCAAATCCGTCTCCATGACCATCCAGCAAAACAGCTCCCAATACAATTGCTCCTATGCCAGATGCATATAACAATATAAAAAGGAGCAGCATTCCCATTCCGTTTTTATTTTTTTGTAATATTTTTTCTTCCATTTCCTTTTCCTCCGTTGTTTTGATATTTTAAAGATATCATTTTGATATCAATTTGTCAATATAATTTAACCTTTAAATAATTTTGTATTTAAATGATTTTACTTCTAAATGCAGAAAAGCGTTCATTGTTTTTTCCAACAAACACTTTTCCGCTTTAATGCTTTATACATTTCAAGATTATATCCTGCATTTTATTTTCTGACTTTTACTGTTTCTGCCACTCACTGCACATGAATTTCCCTGGCAATAACCGCCTTATCCGCAGCACTGCTGTTCATGCCCTCCTCCTTCATCTGTACCCAGTCGTCCAAATTGTCAAAAATGAAAATATACAGCGTTTTTATCTCTTTACCCTGAACAGCAAACCCGGCTCTGCCTGCCATTTCCATATCTGAATAAAGCATCTCCCCATCCTGATTAAATAAAATCGTCTGGCAGGGTTCATAAGACCATCCAAGAAGCTCAAACATCTCTGCATCTGTCATATCAGGATCTTTTGAAAGCAGCTTTTCCCTTCTGTCCTCTGTCAGTTCTCTCTGCTCTCCCGGCGTTGTAGTGTGGACAATCACCTGATAGGGAGAGATCACTACATCATCAAGAGTTATATTTTCCTTTTTCTCGCCTACTTCAATGATCTTTACATCTGTCTCATTCACCTCAAATGGAAGGACAATATTCCAGGCGCCATCCGTCCAATGGGATGCAGATATTTCTTCGTTATTGAGCATCCTGTCATCATCATAGCCAAGGCCGCTTATATTTAAGTTCAGTTTACCGCTGCCTGCAGTTTTCTCTGCAAGGTTCATTTTCAACAGGCCTGCAAAGGTGTGGCTGTCAATTACCTTTCCCTCAAAGGTATTTTCAAACTGTTCAGACGTATTTCCATCAATATTCCATGTTCCGTTTATATAAAATCCTGCTGCTGTTTTATTATCTGCAGTATTCAGGCCTGTATAATGTTCCGGAATATGCGTAAAGTCTGCGTCTTCCGCTTCAACATTTACCGTAAGGAATATAGAATATCCATCGCAATAGACTTCCGATGCAGTCAGTGTTATTCCTTTATCTGACACAGAAAACTCTGTTGTGTCCAAATTGCCTGTATGATCTTCATTTGTCAGAACAGTTTCCTTATCCGTGTAATCGCCGGAATATATAACATCACCTTCAACCTTATCAAAAATTTTTCCAATCAGCGGAATTTTTGCTGCAAGCACCGGATTAAAGTAACCCAGTCCAAGGATTCCAACAACAACCGCTGCAGCAGCTGCTGCCACAGCTTTTCCTATTTTACCAAATTTCTTCATTTTACCCTTCCTCCTTTTACGTACTTGAATTTCTCCGTCACTTATTTCAGGAGCAAGGGCCTGCTTTAAGATCTGATCTAATTTTTCATCTGTCATATCCTATCGCCTCCAATTTTTCCTTTAACTGCTTCTTTGCTTTCCGCATTCGACTTTTAACGGTTCCCTCCGGCAGCCCGAGAATCTCAGATATCTCATTGATCTGCATGTCCGCCGAATAATACAAATAGATTGGTATCCTGTACTTCTCAGGCAGAGCGGTAACCAATCCCTGAATCATATCTACCTCCCTTTGCCGCAGTACGATATGTTCCGGCGATGTTTCATTGCCATAATCAGATACTTCATATCCTTCCTCAGACATCTCTTCCATACTATCAATCGGAACCAGCCTCATTCTGTTTGCGTATTTTTTCCTCTTGTTCTTCCAAAGATAAATTGAAGTGGATAAAGCGTAACTCTTTGTGTTCTGCGCAGAGTCCAGTCTATTCTTTTTCTCCAGCAGCTTGAGCATAGTGTCCTGATACAGTTCGTCCCCATTTTCCGCATCCCCGGCTGTCATCCGGCAAAACCGCAGAATATCCTTTCCAAACTTCAGGACAAACCGCTCGAATTCATCATTATTCATAGCAGCTATCTCCCCTTTTCTCTTATGTCGGTCAAATGCCCCGCAGGAATAAATCGACTTGTCGAATTGCAAAGATTTGCCCTTGCATATATATATTGTCATGACGCTGGAAAAAGTTTTCACATTTTACTTCTTTTATAGTGGTTTCGGTACCACTCCGTATATACCCTGTTTAAAGTAAATGACATAATCACCAGTGTATTTGCATAAATTGCGCTTTCCGGCCAGGTTGCATAAATTTCCGAGGAAACAACGTTTTTAATATAATCTCTGTATTTCACATAATAATTTGGGGCAGTGGAATCTCCGGGCGATCCATCATGAACAACCACATATTCAGGTATCACAACTCTGCTAAGTACAATTTCTCCGCTTTCATCCACAGGCTTAATTTCGTCCTCCGGAATTTTAGGGGGATATTCTCCATATAAAGTATGATCCGGTATTACAATAGTATCTTCCTGCTGCGTGGCAACTTCAAGCGGATTTAAACGAATAGGCTGAACTGCCGTAACATCCGGCAGTATTTCCGTTCCGGAAACCAGTACCGGCTCATAACCGGGGGCCTCCACCTGTATGTTATATTCCGAATAAGGCTGCTGTTCCACAGGAGTCAGGCTGTATTCTATGGGAGGCGCAGGAAGATCAATTGTTGCGCTTTGGCCGGAAGAGTTCGTGATCAGCTTTTCTATGGTCACATCCGGCACTCCCTTATAAGATATGGTTATTGTTGCATCCTGTATTGGAATCAGCCCCAATGATGAAGTTACATTGATCTGCAACTTTCCCATACCGGCGTTATCCGTCTGCGCACTGTGCAAACTATGATCGGGCATAAAAATACCTCTGCAAATATACTTATCAGTATCATATGCAGAGGTTTCCCCGTTGGTCACACAGCAGTCTGTTCATCTATTATTTCAGCAATCTTTTCAATCCTATAGAGCGGCAGATTTATAAGCCAGCCTTCCTTTTTAAAATCTGTCATTGGTATAATAATAAACGTACAAATCTTCATAGACTTTCAACGGAATACCCGCCCCATTGACTCAGCTAACCTTATGCACAAGACCACAATCAGTAAGCCACATGATTGCTGTTTCATAACATACGAATTTTAGGGACGAACTCATTGGGGGTATGTTTGGAGAAGTCCTGCTCATAAGCAGTCAGGATTCTCTTTTGAGCAAGTTTAATATGTCATATAATCACAAAAAATACATTGTATTTTTGAAAAATAATCACATTTTTTACAATGAATAAATGTTAAAAGAATCGAATCTTCTCTGTTTATGCATTTCTATTAATCTTTGTACCTGTAAACCTCATTGCAGGACAATTATTTTGTATATCGTTTGAACATTATAAATCTTGTATTTTCAATTTTCCCCGATCCATTTCACATACTTTATCACACAAAATTTCTATATCTTCTTTGTTATGACTTGCCAATACGATCGTTTTCCCCTCATCCCGCAGTTCCATCAAAAGCTTCCTGATCTCTTCCACGCCCTGATTGTCCAGACTGTTCATCGGCTCGTCCAGAATCAGTATCTCAGGATTTTCCATGATAGCCTGTGCTATGCCCAGACGCTGTTTCATTCCCAGCGAATATTTGCCAACCTTTTTATTGCTGTCTGGATCAAGCCCTACTTTTTCCATGCTTTCTCTGATTTCTTCTTTACCAATCACATTGCGTATACCTGCCAGGTATGCCAGATTCTTAAATCCTGTATATCCTTTCAGGAATCCGGGGTTTTCTATGATAATCCCTATATTGTCTGCAAAATCTATATCCTTTCCAATTTCTTTTCCACTTACAACAACCCGCCCGCCGGTAGGGCTTAAATAGCCTGTTATAAGCTTAAACAAAACAGTTTTTCCTGAACCGTTTCTTCCGATAATCCCATAAATTTTTCCTCTTTCAATGCTAAGATTAACATTGTCAATAACGGTAACATCACCGAATTTTTTGGTTAAGTTCTCAATGCTGATAATTTCTGCCATATAAAAACCCTTTCTTTCCTGATTAAAGTTTCGGAAACATGCTGTTTCTAACTTCCCACTTACTTTCTGCTTCACAGGTATATTGTTTATTTTCGTGCTTCTTTTTTAAGCAAAATTCCTCCGGCCAGATAACCAAGTACAATCAGTACTATCTCTGTTATCAAAGAAGATAATACGGGAACTCCCGTATTATCGTAATACCACCTGCTCTGAAAATACATCCCCCACATTCCGAACATCAATCGGACTGTTCCCTTATATGTAAACCCAACAAGAAAAGTAAATCCTTCCAGCAAAAGTAAGATTGCCGGTGCAAACTTCCTGAGCCCCGTCAAATCCAGCACAAGAAACAAGGACATTATCGTTATCATATGGACAAACCATAAAAAGAACACTTTCCATCCCTCTTCCAGAATCCCGCTGATGTTTATAATATCAATCATCATCGCTGTTATAAACAAAACTGCCGCCGCCAATATGCCATTCAACAGGTTCCTGACAAATTTATGCCTCCACCATACTTTAACTGCTGTATAACGATAACACACAAGCGGCTCCATTTTCCTCCACTTTTCAAGCCCGACGCCTTCCGCCAGCAGACAGATTCCAATGGGAACCAGCCATCTTGCCAGCTCATAAAGCACCTTATCAAAATCAACCGCCCAGCTTAATCCATCCTGTGAAACTCCGCCGAAAAAATCTAAAATCATGCTCCGGTTCATTATTGCCTCCCTTTGTCCTTTCGCCTATCTTGCCTGAATATCCACCCTTTCTACTGCAAATAACGACACTGCTGCCATAGCAAAAATAAAAGCCATCATTATACAGGGATATCTCCAATAACCACCTGAACCATCCACATAGTATACCGGGCTCTGATGCAGTTTGACAGTAAATGACAGGATAACTCTTCCCAAATGTACCACAGCCACTGCTGCCAATCCCCAAAAACCGCCAAACATGAGATTGCAGACATACAATAAAACTCCGAGAAAGACAAAATAGCAGAACATGTACATAAAAGTAATCCCAAATGCCTGTAAAACTGTCATATGTTTCATCAATGCCATGCCCTCAAAAGATACATGATATTTTTCAGCAATTGTATGCGAGGCACCTGTTGCCAGCATATAGGCAGGACTGCTCCAGATTTTTCCTGAAAAACCATACGGAACACTAACTGCTGTGGATGCTGCAGCAAAACACATTGTGTACATAAAAGCCTGTATGAAAACATATAACAGCATACCCATATTCCAGATGCGCCTGCCGCTGCGGTATAGAATAATATAAGTGTTTCTTTTTACAAAAGGCGCATTCGCCAAAATCAGCAGATAGCCCAATACCCACAATCTGCCTGCTGTACCCTGACTTTCCACGATAATAAAAGCTTCAAAAATGTTGACCGGTTCTTCGATCTCCACTGCATATCTCAAAAAATCATTTAATCCCAGTGCCAGAACTGTAAACCCAAGCAGATAGCCCATAATCACCCTGACGCTTCCCATCTCCTGCCGCAACAGCCCAAGGGCAATTCTTATTGCCCTGGTAATCCTTATATTACTCATCCCGGCATCTCCTCTTAAATCCTGCCATGACAACGGCAGCGGCAGCAAAAATCCAGACACCTTCCAGCACCACCGACAATAGATGCCCCACATCATCCCCACGCACCAGGATGGCGGGATTTAGTCTGTCCGGCATCAAAATATAAAGGGACTCGTACAAAACAAAGGGCCCAGTCATCGACACATATTTATTTGGCATCCACACTGCAAACGCCAGCCCCACCAGCGCCCATGCGCTTCCGAACAAAAAACCCAGCAATACCTTAACTGCCACCATCATGCCAATCCCATAAGTCCTGCCTATCACCACCATTTCAATATCTGCATCCACTCTCAAAGCACTTGTCCCTAAAGCATTAATATCCGCCAGCCCCGGCGTTTCCAGATGCACAGCTGCAAGACATATGAGAAGATAAGGAAGCGCAACAATAACTCCCCCCGACAGCGCAACACTGATGCTCCTCATCTGTGCATATTTTTGTGGTCTCATTCGGGAAAGGATAAACCTATAATATCCACTCTCATACTCCCCGCAGAAACGAGACGCATACCCCAGCACCGGAAACACGGGAAGAAACACGATAAACCCTGATGCTGCCAATATATTTACAATGGCATAATAAGGACTCCCCGAATGAATCGATTCCGTGACAAAATTATATGTAAGCAGTGTCCCAAGCCCGACAAAGCCTGCAAAAAATCCCGGATTAGCAAAACTTCTCCCGATGTCTTTCCATAAAAATTTCATATACATGTCTTCTGCACCTTCTATTTCTTTACCTGTCAGTATACCGAATCCGTGTTTACTAATCCGTCTTTACCAGTTCTCCCGTGACTGCATCCACACATATATGTGCCGGTTCGGATGTTTCAGCGTAACCTTCGTCCACGTATTCATCAAGAGGTATATATATATGCCATATGGGCGTAAGCAACAGTTCCGGCTTATACTCTATCTCGTCCGGGGCAGGTGCAGAATTTGGCACCGGATAATAATTCAATTCCACCCTGTCGTATGTTATTTTGCCCTGTGATTCTATCATGCCATTATCCAGATACTGCTCCAGTATTTTTAAAATCTGCTCAAAAGAAAGCAACGTAACGGGCTCTTTATCCACTGCCTTTCCACAGAAATCTATAAGGGTTACCTCCGCCACTCCCTCCTCGGAAACAGACGCAAATCCATTTGGCCAAACCTGTCCCAGGGCATAAGCATCGGTTCCAATATCCACTGCTATCCCGTCATAAACAGGTACAAATTCCATCTCGTAGAAGCTGTACCCATTTCCCTCTTTGTAATAAACCTTTCTAATTGAAAGCTCACTCACTCCGGCAGCCTCTGCCTTGTCCAGAAGAATTTCCACAGCCTTGTTTGCCGGAAAGCTGCCTTCGTCCATTTTATCCTGCGTAATGAGTGTTTCACTGAAGTTCCCGCTGAAAATCCTAACGCATTTTTCCTTTAACTCATGATTAATATAATACGCCCCTGTGTGGTATGTAAACGATGCTTCCTTCGCTCCATCCCCAAGCCTGGCTGCACTGTGGTCTCCAAATTTAGAATACAGACACCTGTCTTCGTTTTCCTGCGGGGTGCTGTTATACCTGTCATTCTCCTCAATCTCATTTAAAAGCTCCTGGGAAGTGTCTTTTATGCTGTCACTTTCGCTGTCAAGAAATTCCAACAGAGCATCTCTATTAAGCCCGTCATTTGGCCCCAGCGTGATGATGCACAGGTTATCAGGGACTGCCGGGATTGCTGCATTTATATTGATTTTATTATCACCTGTTCCTATAGAACCCTGATACCAGTCTGCTGTCTGTTCCTGCTCGTCTGCCCGGCTACCCGCTTGTGTCTGCCCCTGTGTATCTGTCGTGGCAATTTGCACCTGCCTTTCTATATCGCCCTGCGCATGCACAATATCGTTTCCTTCCGTCGCACCCGGCGCTTTCTGGCAGCCGCCAAACACAGACGCACACAATACTGCCGCCATCGTTAAGCATAATCTGTTTTTTCTCATACTGATACCTCCCTGTAAGCTTCTGTATACTCCGGCATGATTACCGGCAACCGACTTTATTTCCGGTCATCTGCTTTCTTTAATATTGTCTTTCAAAGCATACCACAAAAACAGAAATTTGGAGGCGTTTGGCGAAATCAGACCATATTTATGACGAAATCAGCCAAAGAATCTGTGAATCTCTGATTTACATCTCTTTTATGTACATAATAATATCTGCTTTCATATTTCCGTTTTCACATACCATATCCATCTCACCGTGATACTTCTCGATGATTCTCCGCACATTGTAAAGACCAATTCCATGATTTGACACATCTTCCTTTGTTGTCTTTAGACACTGTACCTTTCCCTCTGCAATACCCTGGCAACTATTGCAGATATGGATAAACAAAATTCCTTTCTCAAGCTTAATTGCTATTTTCAGCTTTTTTTCTTCTGTCTGACATGCCGCCTCTATTGCGTTGTCAAGCAGATTCCCCAACACCACATTTAAATCAAATGAGCGCAGCATCAGTTTTTCCGGTATGCTGATTCCTGTCTCTACTATATTCAGAGTCTCTTTTGCTCTTTGCAGCTTATAATTTAACAGGCTGTCCACAGACTCGTTTCCTGTGGTAATATACTCTGCCGGGTTCGTCATAAAGTCCTGCATGGAATCAAGATATCTCAGGGCCTCCTTCCAATCTTTTTTCTGCAAAAGCACCTGAAGCGCCAATATATGGTTTTTCATGTCATGTTTTAATGCCCTGATACGCTTCTGTGATTCCATAATTACGTCCAACTGGTTTTGATATGCGTATGTTTGCTGCCGATATATATCTTTTTCCCTTAAATTTTTGTAGTTATCCGCCATCATATGATAGAGACGGAATATGCCCAGATTGATGATAAGTATGGAAATACATATCATTGCGGCCGCCACACCCTCATATCTCCCATACAGCAAAGCACATAAAATAAACACACTTGCCACGGGAATAATAAGCAAAATACCGGTCTGCCTTTTATCAAACGCTATTTCTCTGCTGTCTGCCGGATAAGCTGCGTAACCAATCAATATGACGCAGATCAAAAGCAGTAACGTCCTAATTGCCTGCTGTTGTAGAACGAATTCCTGCGAAAGGGCAAAATATACCGCAAGAGTACACGCCATATCCGTAGTGAATATCGCCAGTGATACCCATATCCTCTTTTTCCATGTCCCCTGATAAAAAAGTGTAAGTCCCGCTATTCCCAGATAATTACAGATTCCGTATAATACCGATATATTGAAAATACTGTATAGAATGGTATACAGCAGATAATAACATACAAATCCGGCTTGTATCTTTTTCCCTTCCTCTTCGTCTGCGGTAAAAAACAGCTCCATTATTTTTCTGATCAACGACACCCTCAGAATATTTACAATCAATTCAGATATCATCTTATAATTCACCATATATTTCTGCTCTCCCATATTGCTTTATTTTGCCTCTTACTTCTTTCCTGTATGGCTTACTAATGCCTAAAATGGTTCCATCAGACATTTTCACGCAATCGTAGGAATATTCGCTGACATATAATTGATTGACAAT
>OFGN01000087.1_pt1 | contig 98057 bp, 81 predicted proteins | sample 1521821 | NCBI WGS metagenome assembly OFGN01 (sample SAMEA3504094, study PRJEB24116) | mouse gut metagenome | biome: mouse gut; feature: mouse-associated habitat; material: faeces | place: Denmark | collected 2011
GGTTGCTCCTTTCAGCCAAGCACCTGATATGACTCAATCCAGCGACCCCTATGGGTAAATTTTTTATGAGACGGACTCTTTCACCATATTGCGGCACGACAATACCAACTGACCGGAACCCGTCTCCGCAATCATTCACAAAGAAAGGAGGCTCACAATGAACGAAGCTCATGTAATATCAGTTGACCCGGGTGTCAAGACACTCGGCGAACTCCGCATCAATGAAGACCGTCTTGCCAAGATAAGCCGGACTCTCACTGCGCCGGGGCGACATGTCGCCACTCCTTTCAAGGGTCTTTTCAACGCTTTGTTCGGTATCAACAAGCGCGTGAACGGTCAGTTCTCGGGCAAGATGCTGCTGCTCCGCGTTGTGTGCGGGTCGCTTCTTGCCGGCACAGCGCTTCTGCCGCTCGCCCCTGCCGACATCACCTCGATGAACATACCCGCCTCCGCGCTGGTCATGGCCTTTGTCGGCATCTCGATGGTGTTCGGTTTCTTCTCCCGTCTTATCTCGCTCGGCGGCGCCTGCTGGTTCGGATACAGTCTCTACACATCACTGATGGGAGGCATTCCAGACCTGACAGCCGGAGCGCTCGCTATGGTCATGATGATATTCTCGGTGATGGGCCCCGGTCTCTACAGCCTTGACCGCATGATGCGCCGAGGTCTACTGCGCCTTTGCCGCAGAAGCAGGAAAACACGCGGACATGGTTTCGATTACCGTGCATACGGCGTGGTCGACCGTCGGGTAAGCTGAAAACTCACCCCCCTTGTTCCGGCTCCCCCCCTGTCAAGAGCAATCCACTTTTTATGAACCTGCCTTGGCCCACTCCTTGCAATAGTCGCGGATAGCGCAGTTGAGGCAGTCGGGCTTACGCGCCTTGCATACGTACCGGCCGTGCAATATGAGCCAATGGTGCGCCCGTGCCACATATTCCTCAGGTATATATTTCATCAGCGTCTTTTCCGTGGCAAGCGGATTGGGCGATTTGTTCGTCAGGCCGATACGGTTGCTGACGCGGAACACATGCGTGTCAACCGCCATGGCCGCCTTGTTCCAGACAACGGAGAGCATGACGTTGGCCGTCTTGCGTCCAACGCCCGGGAGCTTCATCAGATTGTCTATGTCAGAGGGCATCTCGCCACCGAATTCCTCGACAAGCACACGCGCCGCCTTGACCAGCGAACGCGACTTGTTGTTGGGAAATGTCACCGATTTTATATATTCGAACACCTCCTCTTCGGTCGAGGCCGCCAGGTCTTCAGGATTGGGGAACCGCTCGAACAGCGCGGGGGTCACCATGTTGATGCGCTTGTCGGTGCATTGGGCCGACAGTATCACCGCCAATAAAAGATGAAACGGAGTGTCGTAATGCAACTCCGTCTCAGGCGCGGGCATAGTCTCCTTGAAAATGGAGATTATGCCCTCATATCTTTGCTTTATAGTCATTATAAAGAGTGTTTGCGTTCCGGATCCGGAAACAGGCTCAGCACCGTCCGTCAGGATTAATGGGCAGCCTCGAACTCGCGCAGGAAGCGGACATCATTCTCCGAGAAGAGACGCAGGTCCTTCACCTTGTACTTGAGGTTGGTGATTCGCTCGATACCCATTCCGAACGCGTAGCCGGTATATATCTCCGGATCTATGCCGCAGGCCTTGAGCACATTCGGGTCAACCATGCCGCAGCCGAGAATCTCGACCCAGCCTGTTCCCTTGCAGAATGCGCATCCCTTGCCGCCGCAGATGTCGCAGCTGATGTCCATCTCGGCCGACGGCTCCGTGAAGGGGAAGTATGAGGGACGGAGACGTATCTTCGTCTCGGGACCGAACATCTGGCGTGCGAAGCCCAAAAGAACCTGCTTGAGGTCGGCAAACGACACGTTCTTGTCGATATACAGACCCTCAACCTGATGGAAGAAGCAGTGGGCACGCGCCGAGATGGCCTCGTTGCGGTACACACGGCCGGGGCATACGATGCGGATGGGCGGCTGTGCATGTTCCATGACGCGGGTCTGGACCGAAGAGGTGTGCGTGCGGAGCAGGATGTCAACCGTGTCGCGCGAGATGAAGAACGTATCCTGCATGTCGCGGGCCGGATGGTCGGGAGGGAAGTTCAGGCTCTCGAACACATGCCAGTCATCCTCGATTTCGGGACCCTCGGCAATGGTGAATCCCATGCTCGCGAAGATACGGAGCATCTCGTTGCGCACCAGCGAGAGCGGATGACGCGTGCCGACACTCATCGGCGACGCTGTGCGGGTGAGGTCAATCTCGTCGAGCGTGGAGTCCTCGGCCACGGCAAATGTCTCCTTGAGACCGTTAATTTTCTCGGTTGCGAACGTCTTGAGTTCATTAATCTTCTGCCCTACCTCACGCTTGAGCTCGGCAGGTACCGAACGGAAGTCAGCCATAAGGGCTGAAACAGCACCCTTCTTGCTGAGATATTTGATACGGAGCTGCTCAACCTCCTCGGGTGTGGAAGCTGCTACGGCTGCAATCTCCTCATGTAATGCTTTGATTTTTTCGAGCATAATTCGTCTGCTTATTTTTTCTATTGCAAAATTAATAAATAATCCTGATTTTTTGTTGTAATATCAAATAAAACTAGCAAAACTATCAAAACTATATCAACCATAAAATCATAAGCATGGACAAAGAGATTCAAAAACCGGCGCGCAACCGCGTCTATGTAAAACTCGCCTGTGTGTGGGGCGGCGCCCTTCTACTTGGAATCGGACTGATGCTGCTCGGCATCTTCATCCGCAACGGATTCGGCCAGCTCTCCTCCAACTCACGCGTTGTCACCGTGCGCGGCCTTTCCGAGCGTGAGGTCGAGGCCAACAAGGTAACGTGGCCTATCGTCAGCAAATTTGTCGGCAACGACCTGGCGCAGCTGTACAGCGAGGTCGAGACCAGCAACAATGCCATAGTCAGTTTCCTCAAGAGCAACGGCATAAGTGCCGAGGAATTCTCGGTCAACGCTCCGCAGGTACAGGACCGGCAGGCCGACAACTACAGCAATCAGCCGGCACCCTTCCGCTACAACGTCACATCGGTCGTGGTAGTGACCAGCTCTCAGGTAGACAAGGTCAACAAGCTCATGGCAAAGCAATCGGAGCTTATGGCCAAGGGAATCGCCATTGTGGCGGGCGACTACAATTACCAGACACTGTATGAATTTACCGAGCTTAACAAGATCAAGCCCGACATGGTGGCCGACGCCACGAAGAACGCACGCCAGGCAGCCGAGAAATTCGCCCAGGACTCCAAGAGCAACCTCGGCAAGATCAAGTCGGCCTCGCAGGGTCAGTTCTCAATCGAGGACCGCGACCAGTACACCCCCTACATCAAGCGCGTCCGCGTGGTCTCGACAATCGAATACTACCTCAAAGACTGATTCCGACCGGCTGGAAGAAAAACACTTCAACCGGGTATTTGCATTGATCCGGTATTTGCATTGACCCAAAAGAAGAAAGGATGCGCCGTTGGCGCATCCTTTCTTCTTGGATACTAAAAAAGCGAATCTTGAAGATTCGCTTTTTCTTTAGTGGCGGGAGCAGGACTCGAACCTGCGACCTTTGGGTTATGAGCCCAACGAGCTACCACTGCTCCATCCCGCGATGTGATTTCGATTGCAAAATTACTGCTTTTTTCTGAATTGACAAAATTTGCACCGAATTTTTATGTTAATTTTCGTTAAGAAAATTATAACTATCTATGATAGCGGCAATTACAATCAGATGCCGGTGCAAAAGAATTTGGGCGAATTAAGACTTATAGGACTTATAAGTCTTATAGGGCCTATAGGGCTGGCCTATGGGACTTATAGGGCTTATAAGGCCTATGGGGCCTATGGGGGGTGTTGGGCTGACAAAGTGAGTCGCGGGTCAAGGTTGGCACCTTGACCCGCGACGCGTTATTGCAGACCTTTTCAGGCGGGGTTATCAGTCGTTTTTGCGGAGGGCAATCTCCTCGGGAGTGAGCTCGGGATCTGTGCCCCAGTTCTGCGCTGCGAGACGCTTGTAGTTGTTGTAACGCCACTGTGCGTTGGCCTTGGCGGCTGCAAACAACTCGTCGGCATCCTGCGGGAACATCTTGTAGAGCGATGCGAAGCGTACCTCTCCCTTCAGGAAGTCGTCGAACTTGCTCCAGTCGGGCTCTTTCGAGTCGAGCGAGAAGGGATTCTCACCCTTGGCCTCCAGATCGGGGTTGTAACGCCAGAGGTGCCAGTAACCGCATTCTACGGCCTGCTTCTCCTCTTCCTGGCTGTGTCCCATACCCTTCTTGATACCGTGGTTGATACAGGGAGCGTATGCGATCACGAGCGACGGACCGTCGTATGCCTCTGCCTCGCGGATTGCTTTCAGGGTCTGTGCGTTGTCGGCACCCATTGCAATCTGCGCCACGTAAACGTAGCCGTAGGTGGTGGCGATGAGACCGAGGTCTTTCTTGCGGATACGCTTGCCGGCAGCGGCAAACTTGGCTATCGCACCGATAGGTGTTGACTTAGATGACTGACCACCGGTGTTGGAGTAAACCTCGGTGTCGAGTACGAGGATGTTGACATTCTTGCCCGAAGCAATCACGTGGTCGAGACCGCCGAAGCCGATGTCGTAGCTTGCGCCGTCACCGCCGACAATCCACTGGCTGCGCTTGGTGAGGTAAGCGTTGAGCTCGACTACAGTCTTGCAGTCGGCACAGCCCTTCTCGGCACCGGGACGCGCTGCCGCCACGAGAGCGGCACCCTTGAGCTGAGACTCCTTGGCATCGTTGCGGGCGTCGAGCCATGCCTGAGCGGCATCGCGCACCTCCTGCGAAGCCTCCTCGCAGGCTGCGATGTTCTGAGCAGCCTCTTTCACACGCTCACGGAGTTTCTCGTAGGCGATGTGCATACCGAGACCGTACTCGCAGAAGTCCTCGAAGAGGGAGTTGGCCCATGCCGGACCGCGACCGTTCTCGTCGGTGGTGTAAGGAGTCGAGGGAACAGAACCTGAGTAGATAGAGCTACATCCGGTAGCGTTGGCAACAACCTCACGCGAACCGAAGAGCTGGGTGATGAGCTTCAGATAGGGAGTCTCGCCACAGCCTGAACATGCGCCTGAGAACTCGAAGAGCGGTTTGGCGAACTGGCTGTTCTTCACGTTGAGCGATACGTCAACGAGGTCTGCCTTGTTCTTGACATTCTTGACGAGCCATTCCCAGTTCTTGTCCTGACCGAGCTGTGTTTCGAGCGGCATCATCTTGAGAGCCTTCTCGCCCTTCATGCCGGGACATACGTCAACACAGTTTCCGCAACCGAGACAGTCGAGAACGTCAACCTGCTGAACGAAACGCATACCGGCCATCTGCTTGCCCATAGCGGGCTTGCTGTGGTCCTCGCCGAAGGGAGCTGCGGCAGCCTCCTCGGGAGTGAGCACAAACGGGCGGATAGATGCGTGGGGGCAGACATAAGAACACTTGTTACACTGGATACAGTTGGCTGTGATCCATTCGGGAACGAATGCAGCCACACCGCGCTTCTCGTAAGCTGCGGTACCCTGCTCCCATGTGCCGTCGGCGTTGTCCTTGAACGCGCTTACGGGCAGAAGGTCGCCATCCTGAGCGTTGATCGGGCGGACAACAGTCTCGATGAATTCCGGAGCGGGAACTGCCGAGGGAGCGTCGTCGGCGAGGTCAGCCCATTCGGGTTTAACCTCAAGCTTGTGATACTCGCCACCACGGTCAACAGCCTGGTTGTTCATGTTGACGATGTTCTCACCCTTCTTGCCATAAGACTTCACGATGAACTTCTTCATCTGTTCGATGGCGAGGTCAACGGGGATAACCTCGGTGATGCGGAAGAACGCGCTCTGGAGAATGGTGTTGGTACGGTTGCCGAGACCGATCTCCTGTGCGATCTTGGTCGCATTGATATAGTAGACGGTGATATTGTTCTGTGCGAAATAACGCTTCACCTTGTTGGGGAGGTTGTTCGCAAGATCCTCACCCTCCCAGATGGTGTTGAGCAGGAATGTTCCGTTGGGGAGCAGACCGCGTGTCACATCATACATGTGGAGGTAAGCCTGAACGTGACAAGCCACGAAGTTGGGCGTGTTCACGAGATAAGTCGAACGGATGGGCTCGTCGCCGAAACGGAGGTGCGAGCAGGTGAAACCACCCGACTTCTTCGAGTCGTAGGAGAAGTATGCCTGGCAATACTTGTCGGTGTTGTCACCGATGATCTTGACAGAGTTCTTGTTGGCACCAACAGTACCGTCGGCACCAAGACCGTAGAACTTGGCCTGGAACATACCCTTGCCCCCCACGTTGATTTCGGGAGCCACGGGAAGTGAATGGTTGGTGAGGTCGTCGACGATACCTACAGTGAACTGGTTGCGCGGTTCGTCAGCCTTAAGGTTCTCGAACACCTCAAGCATCTGTGCCGGAGTGGTGTCTTTCGAGCTGAGACCGTAGCGGCCACCCACGATGAGCGGGGCATTCTCGCGGCCATAGAAGCAGTCCTTCACGTCGAGATAGAGGGGTTCTCCGTTGGCGCCCGGCTCCTTGGTGCGGTCGAGCACGGCGATGCGCTTTGCAGTCGCGGGCACGGCAGCGAGGAAGTGGCGTGCTGAGAACGGACGGTAGAGGTGAACGCTCACGAGACCTACCTTCTCACCCTTGGCGCGGAGATAGTCGATGGTCTCCTTGATGCACTGTGTCACTGAACCCATGGCGATGATCACGCGGTCAGCCTCGGGGTCACCGTAGTAGTCGAACAGACCATAGTTGCGGCCGGTCAGACGGTTCATCTCCTTAACATACTCCTCTACAATCTCTGGGATAGCGTCGTAATATTTGTTGCTTGCCTCGCGGTGCTGGAAGAACACGTCGGGGTTCTCGGCCATGCCTCGTGCGACAGGCTTCTCGGGGCTGAGCGCGCGCGAGCGGAACTCAGCAAGAGCCTCGCGGTCAACGAGCGGAGCGAGATCTTCCTCGCTGAGAGCCTCGATTTTCTGAATTTCGTGAGAGGTGCGGAAACCGTCGAAGAAGTTTACGAACGGCACGCGGCCCTTGATAGCCGAGAGATGAGCCACGGCTGCAAGGTCCATCACCTCCTGTACGGAACCTTCGCAGAACATAGCGAAACCGGTCTGACGGCATGCCATCACATCCTGATGGTCACCGAAGATGCTGAGCGCGTGCGAAGCCAAAGTACGCGCCGATACATGGAACACACAGGGGAGCAGCTCACCGGCAATCTTGTACATGTTGGGGATCATCAGCAGAAGACCCTGCGAAGCTGTGTAAGTAGTGGTCAGCGCACCGGCCTGAAGCGATCCGTGAACCGCACCGGCCGCACCGGCCTCACTCTGCATTTCCTGGACCATCACGGTCTCGCCGAAGATGTTCTTTCTTCCTGCAGCAGACCAGTCATCGACATACTCGGCCATCGTCGACGACGGAGTGATGGGATAAATGGCGGCTACCTCGCTAAACATGTAACTGATGTGCGCTGCGGCCTGGTTGCCGTCGCACGTCAGAAATTTCTTTGTTTTGCTCATAGTTCCTTTTCTATTTGATTTAATTTAAAATCTATGTTTACCTGTATATTAATGCTTTAAGTCGTATAAAACATGTCTAAACCCGGGATACGGACACCGCGTCGCAAGCCTCTTGAAGACTCACAGCGGCACCACAGGGTAAATTTCATTCTGCAAAGTTACAAATTTTTTGCCGTATGGCAATATTTTAGGCTAACTTTTAACCGATAAGGGATATAAGGCGTTTCTCCCCCTTTATCTTTTTCCCTTTTATTCTTGCAAGGACATCTGCAGCGCACGAGGCATCGAGCGCGGCGAGAGCGTAGTGATCGTAGACATCAATCTTTCCTATCTGCGCCGGTTCCGCTCCACCCTCTTTGACAAGGAAGCCGAGTATGTCGCCCCTCGACAGTTTCTCGCGGCGTCCTGCGGAGAAGTATAGCGTCTCAACGGGACGCTCTTCCTTGTAACGGCGGTCGGCATCAAGATAACGCGTGGTGTCGAAGTCCATGTATTCGCGGACATCCTCGTTCGGCCCGACAAGCACGAAGATGTCTCCCTCGGCTGCCACACGGGCGGTACGTCCGTTACGGTGGGTATATGTCTCTTCGGTGAGCGGCTGGTGATAGTGGATTACATTGCGCACCCCCTCTATGTCGAGACCTCGGGCGGCAAGGTCAGTGGCCACAAGCACCGGGCGGGAACCGTTGTTGAAGAGCGCCACCGCCGTCTCGCGGTCACGCTGGTCGAGAGCGCCATGATAAAGTATGGCCGGTATGCCGCGCTTCTTCAGATACTGTGCTGTGCGCTCCGCGCTCTCGCGGTGGTTCACGAACACGATGCTGCGCTCATGTCCTCCGGCATCGGCGGCAAGGTTCTCAAGCAGCAGGGCGAGGGTGTCGAGCTTGTCGTTGGCATCGGAGTCAACGCGATGCACGCGGGTTCGCCGGCGCAGGTCCTCATTGCCGCCGAGGTAGTCGATTGTCACCGGATTGTCGAGCTTGAGGAAATCGGGCAGCACGTCGGCACGAGTGGCCGACGTGAGCAGCGTGCGGCTCACATTCTTGAGGCGTGCCATTATCTTCTTCATCTCCTTCTCGAAACCGAGTTCGAGCGACTTGTCAAACTCATCGAGCACAAGTATCCTCGTGGGGAGCACATCGACATTACGCCGCTCGATATGATCGAGCAGACGGCCAGGAGTGGCAACGATTATGTCGGTTCCGGCGCTGAGCGAGTTGACCTCATCCTCCACCTTGTGACCGCCGTAAAGAGGCGTGGTCTTGAATCCGGCGGCGATATTGCGTGTGATACCGGCAATCTGTAGCACGAGCTCGCGCGAAGGTGCTATGACGACAGCCTGCACACGTCCGGTGGCAGGCTTCATCATTTTCAGCATGGGCAGTATGAACGCCAACGTCTTGCCCGAGCCGGTCGGCGAAAGCAGGATTATGTCGCGCGCCTCCGATGCGGTGCGCATCATGTGGAGCTGCATCGGGTTAAGCTCCTCAATACCAAGCTTGCCGCTCACCAGCGGCAGAAATTCTTTTTCTCTCATTTTTTCTTTAATATGTCACGGCGATACCGGTAGATTCCAAGGTGTGTCACGAAATCTGCGACCAGTCAACGGTCTTCATAAATCTATAACGCAATTCATTGCGTAATGTATCGACCGATTGTTGAGAAATATGCAATTCTCCCTCGGAACGGTCGCCGTCGTCGCCGGGTGTCTCGACGAGTTCGGGGTGGGCGTTGAGTATCTGCAACGCCGCCCGACGCGCGTAATTGAGTATCTGTCCGTCGGTTGCAAGATTGGCCACATTGAGCGCGAACGCTATTCCGCTCTGCTGAGTGCCCTCCATGTCGCCGGGGCCGCGGAGTTTCATGTCTGCCTCCGAAATAAGGAAACCGTCGGATGTCTCGGTCATGATGTTCAGACGCTTGCGTGTGTCGCCACCAATGGCCTGTTTCGTGACGAGTATGCAATAGCTCCGGTCGGAGCCGCGACCCACGCGGCCGCGCAGCTGATGGAGCTGCGAGAGTCCGAACCGTTCGGCGTTCTCGATGAGCATGACCGAGGCGTTGGGCACGTTCACGCCGACCTCTATCACGGTCGTGGCCACAAGTATACGCGCCTCGCCCGAAACGAACCGCTGCATCTGCGCCTCCTTCACGTCGGGCTTCATGCGCCCGTGGACGCAGCTTACCTTGTATTGCGGGAATATTCCGCATATCCGCTCATAACCCGACTCGACACTTTTGAGCTCAAGTTTCGGGTTCTCGGTGATGAGGGGATAGACCACGTATACCTGCCGACCCGCTGCAAGCTCCCGACCCAGCAGGCGGTTCACCTCCATGCGGTTCTCGTCGAAGCGGAGCAGGGTCTCGACCGGCTTTCTTCCTGGTGGCAGCTCGTCTATGACCGACACATCGAGGTCGCCGTAGACGGTCATCGCCAATGTGCGCGGAATCGGGGTGGCCGTCATGACCAGCACGTGCGGCGGCGTGGAGTTCTTGCCCCACATCTTGGCGCGCTGCGCCACACCGAAGCGGTGCTGCTCATCTATCACCACAAGACCGAGCCTGTGGAACTGCACGGCATCCTCGATCAGAGCGTGCGTGCCGACTATAATGTGTATGGAGCCGTCGAGGAGTCCGGCGTGTATCTCGCGACGCTCCTTGGCCCGCGTGCTGCCCGTGAGCAGACGCACATTGATGCCTATCTGCCTCCCCCACTCCGACAGGGTCTCGTAATGCTGGGTGGCAAGTATCTCGGTCGGAGCCATCAGCGCACCCTGGCAGCCGTTGTCGCACGCCATGAGCATCGACATGAAAGCTACCATGGTCTTGCCCGAGCCGACATCACCCTGAAGCAGACGGTTCATCTGCCGCCCGGTGCGCATGTCGGCACGAATCTCGCGGAGCACACGCTTCTGCGCCCCGGTCAGCTCGAAGGGTATGCAGTCGGCATAGTAACCGTTGAAGTAATCACCGATACGGGGAAAGACCATGCCCTGTATCTTACGGCTGCGGGCGCGTGAGAAACGGAGTATGTGCAATTGCAGGTAGAAGAGTTCCTCGAACTTCATCCGCTCACGTGCCTTCTGGAGCATGGCCGGATTCTCGGGGAAGTGCATGTTGCGCAGGGCATCCTGGAGCGGCATCAGCCGGAACGCCGACACCACCTCCGGAGGAAGAGTCTCCCGTATTCCCGCGAAACCGGGATTGGTCAGGAGATTGCGGACAAGTGTGCCGATGAACTTGGGAGAATAACCGGCCTTGCGGATTTTCTCGGTGATGTTGTAGACACCCTCGAAACCGCGCGGCGGATTGTCGAGGTTGTAGGCCGACACCTCGGGATGAACCATGTTGAAGTCGCCACGGTAGGGTGTCGGCTTGCCGAACAGCACATAGTCAACACCGGTGCGGTACGCATCTTTCAGAGCATTCACACGTGAGAACCACACGGTCTGTATCAGACGCTCGCCGTCGGAGAAAAGACCGAGCAGGCGTTTCTTCGCCCCCTCTCCCTCGACCGCGAAACTTATGAACCGTCCGCGAATCTGAACCAGCGGCATGTCGCCCGTGAACTCCCGGATCTTGTAGAAACGGCTACGGTCTATGTGCCGGAACGGGAAGTAGTAGAGCAAGTCCCGGAATGTGCGCAGGTCGAGTTCCTCGGCAAGCAGCTTGGCGCGCTTCTCGCCGACACCTTTCAGGTACATTATGTCGCTGTCGAGGAAGGATCTCATATGTGCATTCAGTTGGTTACTCCGACATCGGAATTGAACAGAAACGGACGCACGGGCCGTGCGTCCCTACAGGGCGAGTTTCAGTGTCAGCGGTTTTGACCCGATAACAATGCGGTGGCTATCGCGAAGTCGCGGGGGTTGGTGACTTTAATGTTGGCGGGGTCTCCCTCGAAAAGAGTGACCTTTTCGCCCAACGCTCCGACGCGCGATGCGTCGTCGGTGAACTCGGGTCGTTCCGGCAACCGGTACGCCCTGTGAAGAATGTCTGCACGCACGGTCTGCGGTGTCTGGACCGAAACGAATCGGCTGCGGTCAACGGCAACCGATTCTCCGTCGCCTGTCAGCTCGCGCAGCGAGTCTGTGACCGGGCAGACAGGAACGGCCACGCCGTTGGCTCCGGCACATTCCCATGCCCTGCGTATCAGCTCCGTGGTGACGAGCGGACGGGCGGCATCGTGTACGGCAATCAGCGTCTCCGCATCGTCGGGAAGGGCCATTATTCCGTTGGCCACCGACTCAGCGCGGCTACGGCCGCCGGCAACGAGGCGCACCGGTACGTCACGCACCTCGCGTGGGAGTTCGGAGAGCATGATGTCGTAATCGTCAAAGAAGCCGGGGTGCATCACGATTGAAATCTCCGTCTGCGGATCCTCCTCATGGAAAGCCATGACCGACCACCATAACATAGGAATGCCCAGCAGTTTAACAAACTGCTTGGGCAATTCTCCTCCGGCACGGCGGCCTTCACCGCCGGCCATGACCAATGCGTATTTCTTCATCGATGGCATTACATGTTCATACCGCCGTCAACCTGAATAACCTGGCCGGTCACGTAGCTTGACATGTCAGATGCGAGGAAAGTAGCCACGTTGGCGATGTCCTCTACCTTGCCGCCACGACGCAGGGGTATCTTCTGGCACCACTCGGCGCGGACCTCGTCGGGAAGAGCTGCTGTCATGGCAGTCTCGATAAATCCGGGGGCGATGGCGTTGGCACGGATGCCGCGTGAGCCTACCTCCTGGGCGATGCTCTTGGCGAGGGCGATAAGACCTGCCTTAGAGGCTGCGTAGTTCGACTGGCCTGCATTGCCGTGTACACCCACAACCGATGCCATGTTGATGATGGAGCCGGATTTCTGGCGCATCATGATCGGAAGAATGGCGTGGATATAGTTGAACGCCGATTTGAGGTTAACGGCAATCACAGCATCCCACTGCTGCTCGGTCATGCGGAGCATGAGACCATCTTTTGTGATACCTGCGTTGTTGACCAGGATGTCGATGTGACCGAAGTCATCCTTGATCTGCTTCACAACCTCCTCGGTAGCGTTGAAGTCTGCCGCATTGGAAGCGTAACCCTTGCACTTCACGCCATATGCAGCGATTTCCTCCTCGGTTTTCTTGCCGTTCTCGTCGATGACGAGGTCGGTGAATGCGATGTCACAACCCTCAGAAGCGAATTTGAGGGCGATTTCCTTTCCTATGCCACGGGCTGCACCTGTTACGACAGCCACTTTTCCTTCAAGCATTTTCATTTTTATCTGTTGTTATCTGTTGATTTCTAAGTTTATCCGATATAGTTACTTTCCTTCGGCTCCGGCTCATTCCCGGCCGCGCACCTTGACGCCGTTCAGAATCAGGTCGGCTATCATCCGCGACATGTCGCTCTTGTCTATGCCGTATTCGGTGAGGTTGTTGCGGATATAGGGAACGTCGAAGCCATGAATGGAGTTGGTTATGATTATGGCCCATTCCTTGATGTCGGGTATGTCGAACACTTCCAGGGCCACTCCCTCGTGCAATATGCGCATGAGCAGCTTTATCTCCTTTTTGGAGATGACGGAACGCGCACGGTCCACTTTGCGCACGTCGCGAAAGAATCCAGCCCGCAACGAGCCGTTGCGCGACACAATCTCGCGCATGGTCTCCATGCGTGTGGCGACATACTCGCGGAGTTTCTGCTCCGGCGAAATCGGCTTGCGGACTATCGACTCAAGGTTTTTGAGCAGGTCGTCGCTCTCGCTCTCAATCACGGCGTTGAATATCTCGCGCTTGCTCTTGAAATAGGTGTAGATTGTGCGGCGACCCTTGTCAGAGGCGGCGGCGATGTCGTTCATAGTGGTATTCTCCACCCCCTTTCGAGCGAAAAGGGAGCGGGCAACCTCGATGAATCTGTCGCGCGTCTTCTTTACCATAATCCTCAATTGCAGGTACCTGTGCCACCGCTCATGCAATGGCACAGGAGACCTTTAAAATGCAAAATTACAAAAAAAATCTATAAAGACCTTGATTTTTGGGGCCGATTTTGGTCATATTTTCCTTTTCCGCCACAAAAACATTGCTATCGCGCATACCGCCGCCACAATTGCGGCTACTCCTGACGCTTGCAGCAACCTCTGCAACACAGTCGGTGTCTGCGGGACGGCAACCTGCCGGGTTACGGTTCGTGTGCGGTAGACGGTCTGCCGCTCTACCCTATCGACGGTATCAACGCGCACGCGTTCATGGTAGCGTGTATGCCATCGGTCTGTCAGCACGGTATCGCCGCGTATCACAGTAATCACCGAGTCTCGGACATGAACCGAATCTGTACGCAGCTCGACCGTGTGCAGCCGTTCCGTCTTGGCGAGCGAGTCGGACTGCACCAAGTCATGTGATGCAATCTGACGGCACGGGTTGCACGCGGGCAGAGCCATGAGCAGCAACAGCGAAAACGACAGGGCGTTGATTCGGTTCAACCAGCCACGCAGCCATTTCTTCTGCGACGGACGTCGGGCCACAATCTCGTTGCAGAATTTCACGCGGTCATGCTTTATCTTCGCGAAAAGCGTCTCCGGATTGGAGGCATTGAGAGCCGCGAGGGTTTTCGGGCCGACGATTCCGTCGGCTGTCACGCCGAGAATTTTCTGCGGGCGCGTTATGCCGTATGAACCGGAGGCCCACACCCAGTCCACCAGAATCTCGGCCAGCGGCTGAGAAGGGATGCTGTCGGCTTTCCAACGGTCCCAATACATTGTCTTGAGAATCTCAATCCAATGTTCATAGGGGATATTGCGGAGTCTTGACTTGTCGGGCACGGGTAGCCCTTTGCGGCGACAATAGCTGCAATAGGTGGCGAAAGTCACGTCGCACTGCGTGGCACCGCCGGCATCAAGCGGATCGTCCGACCAGCCGGAGCGGCGTGCGCGTGCGAAAAGTTGTTTTACTGATTCCTCCGGCTTCTGGGTCACGCCCGCAGCCCAACGGAGAATGAACGGTACGAATCTTTCAATCTGAGCCATAATCATTACATTTAAGAATTATCGCCCAAAATTACCGGGAATGCCCCGACCCGCACCCTTATCCGTACACTTGCAGCATTTCAATCTTTGCTGCTATTGGAAACAGCAGGAAGCCTCTATCACACCACCTCTCACGATCATGCCACCTCACACGCCGAGCACGATTGCCGGGTCGATGTTGAGTTTCTGGCTCATGATACGCGCCTGTTTCAGCGTCGGTTCCCTCTTGCCTGAAAGATACTCGCAGATCCGCGACGGATTGATGCCAAGCAACTTCGACAGAGCCACCTGCGTCAACCCCATCTCATACATCCGCAACTTGAGCATATCCACCAACGAGGGCTCGCCAATGGCAAAGTGCTCATCCGAATAATCTGCCACCAAACCTGAGAGCAATTCAAGCTCCATGCTGTAAGGATCAGTGAGCGGAGTATCATCTTTTACGTGAGGGAGCAATTCTTCCACACGTTGCAAAGCCCATCTATACTGGGTATCATTTTCTATCTTTGTCATATGTTATGCTTTTTACTTAATGTGTGAGTATACAATCTAAATCGTGGAACAATCTATCTTGTCATATTCAGCGTGAGTGCCGATGAACCTGATATATATCCACTTGATTGTAAACTTAATAACTACGACCAATCTATGACGGTTTCCTCTTATATTAAACACATAATGTTGATTACCTACATTATCAACACTATTATATGTCTTCTTGACATCTGCAAAATTGGACCAGTCTGCCGCCTTTACAGTTTTGACCCAGTCCTGCAACGCCACTCTCGCATCAGGATATTTTTCTATATATCTCTTCAACGGTTCCTCTGTAATAATCCTCACGACAAATCAATTTCTGTTCAGCATTGCAAATTTACAAATAATATTCCAAATTTACAAATACATAATTATAGATATAGCCACTTTAATTGGGAAAATAAGGAAAACCATATTACACCTCAAATTAAAACAAAATAGATTGATGATTTTTAGTCACATGTATTTTCAATTTAAAAAATTTTCACTTATTTTGCAAGTGCATTTCTACCGCAGAGGCCCAGAGGGGCATATGGGGAGGGTGCGGTTGCCCAAATAAGGCAACAAGACATAATAAGACGCGTTTACTCGACGCTCTTTCTTGGCAGTCAGAAACTTCGCAACTTTCAAACCTTCGTCAAGAATGCAGCAACAGTAGATGACTTATGTGGATATGTATTCAATATTACCTTTCATAATGTGCGCAGCACTATGTCTTATGAAAGGGTAGAAAATACATATGTGCGTGAGGCCTCTGCACTGTTGCTCGTTCCGACGAAGGTGGGCAATGCGAAGGCCTCTGACTGCTGGAACGGGCACAAGTACGGCACTCACGCTCTTTTTTATAAATTAAAGCCGACGCGGAGGCCCGGAGGCAAAAACAAACAAATGAAAAAACTTGTCATTCTAACAATGATGGCATTTTCATGCCTGATTATGCTGTCTCGCGATTTTGAAGCAGGTGGAATCTGGTATACCGTAATCGACGACACACTCAAGACTTGCAGGACTCGCGAAGGAGGTGCGACCTCTGAAAACTTCACTGGCGAATTAAGAATTCCGGAGAATGTCTCAGATGGGACGAGCGACTATACAGTAGTTGAAATTGGAGCCTCGAGTTTCAAGGACTGTCAATTCACAAACACGAAATTCGTTCATAATGAAATCCCAGCCTCGGTCAAAGTTATCCAATCCGAGGCATTCCAGAATACCAATATCGAATACCTGATGCTACCTGAAGATGGGGTGGAGGAAATCGGAAGCCACGCATTCAGAGGGCGTTCTGATGATCAAGACACAAAAACTCCAACCTATGTCTATTTACCCAAAAGTCTGAGACAGTTGGGGCAAACGAACCAACTCCGCGAAGTATTCAACCCATATTATAAGGGGAGGCCTTTAATAATCTCCCCGCAGTCACTCAAATTAAGTTCTACTGCCAATGCAACAGTTCAGAGCTACCAAGAACATGCAAAATGGGATGGAGATTGCCTGTACGTAGAAACTGATTACGGGAGGCAGTTGCTTTTTGTTTCTTGGGCCGTGGAAGGCACTCTTATAATTCCTGATACATACACAAGCATAAGAAACCGTTATAGAGGTTACCAAAACCTATATACAATATTACCTCCGACAATAACAGGATACGATTACACCACACATGGTTTTATCGGAATAACAGCTGCCCGCGCCAGCTACAGATACCCAGCTGGAACATCCTTTGCAGCTGACGGTTCAGTCTTCTATTATTCAGACAAAGCTGAAATAGGCAACGGATATATATACGATTCAATCAATCTAAAATCCTTACTAAGAACATATTACAATAATGCAGCCTACACACCAGAAATGATTGCTCAAACAATTTACCCATATCTTCCGGAAGAAGAATTACTTTCACTGGTGTTTACAACGCCAGCCATAACACAACACTTCTCCATTAAAGAGGGGACAGAATTGATAATGGGTTGCTTAACAAACATTTCTGACGTGAAATCAGTGACATTACCTTCATCTTTGAAGCACGTGTATAATTCTTTCATCAACCTGAACTCATTGCACGAGATTATTTTACCCGAAGGATTAGAAACAATCACCTATTCATTCAGTCAAATAAGAAACCTCAAGGAGATTTCAATTCCAAAATCTACCATATTCATAAATGGTGCATTTACTGAGTGCGCATTGGAAGAAGTAACCCTACATGACGGAATGTTTGTTGCTTCAGGATTTTCACACAATTATAATGAAGGAATCTCAAATGGGGAGGGAGAGGCATATCGTATTCCTTCACTTAGAAAAATCACATTTGGCAATAACATAAACTATATAGGTGGCTTTGAAAATATTGCCGCCGAAGAAATCATTATTCCCGAAGGTACGACTGCCGTAGCAGGGTTCAATAACAGCAGTTTCATAAAAAACATTTCTCTGCCAAATTCATTGGAATATATTGGATACTCATTTTATGGCAATCCTGAATTGCAATTCATCAGCATCCCCGAATCTGTAAATACATTCTTTTGGGCTGGCGGACAAACTTACCCTCCTTCAATGCAGTTTAATTCCAAGATACCACCGGCAAATGTAGGTAATCAAGAGGCTGCTGGAGAAGGTATGTCACCTTCTCCGGAAATTGTCTGCATTGTTCCTGATGGCTCAATGATGGTATATGCAGAATCATTTCCATATTGTAATTTGAAACTCAAAACACTTTCCGGGACAACCCCATATGACTATGATGACGAGATATATCGCTACAGAGTTTATGAAGATTCCAAAGAAGCAATGCTTTTAGGTAAAATCTCTGCTACTCCGACTTCTACGCTATCATTTCCGAGTCGCATACCGGTTGAAACAGAAGCCGGAACTGTTTTCTACAACGTGTCTGGAATAGAACGAGAAGCATTCGCATCCGATACAAGTCTTGAAAAGATAATACTTCCCAATTCTCTGAAGTATATAGGAACAAAGGCTTTTTACCATTGCACGGCACTCAAAGACTTTGATTTCCCGCACTCACTCGAAAACATCGGAATTTCAGCCTTTGGAGAATGCATCTCTATCGAGACCATAAACCTTTTTCACAATATCAAAGAAATTGGGCAACATGCTTTCAACAACTGCTCAAATTTAAAAGAAGCCATTTTTACAGAAGGTCCTCAAACCATAAAATCAGCAACTTTTCAGAACTGTTCAAGTCTCGCAAAAATCAAGTTCCCATCCTCTTTAAAAAAGATTGAACAAAACGCCTTCTATAAAAGTGCCATTGAGCATATCAGTTTCTCTTATGGATTAGAATATATCTCCTCATCAGCCTTTTACCAATGTAAGTCTTTACAATCTGCAGAATTGCCAACATCTTTGAAATATATCGGTTCCAATGCATTTGCATATGATAACAACCTTACACAGTTAAAATTACCTGAAGGACTTGAAGAGATTCATTCGGGAGCATTTAACAGTTGCGCTTCTCTAAAAGAAATAACCCTTCCGGCAAGCCTTGATAAAATTTACCAGAATGCATTCATCAACTGTGACTCTTTAGAATACATAAAACTTGCCGATACTGAAAAGCCGCTTATTCCGCTGCCAGAAAATGGATCAACCGATAACAGTAAAGCATACCTATGGCAGCGACTGAAAATGTTCCATGGTGCATATCCGTCAAAGTTATACATTGGGCGACCTACGGATATCAACAGCATTAGACCAGATGAAGAAATAGATGATGATGGTGCCATGTATGAAGCACCTGTTGTAACTCCAATCTGCGCAATCGATTCCCTTCAATCACTCACCATTGGAAATCTTGTAAAAATTGTGGGTCCATATAGCGCATTTTTTGGGGCGAAGAAACTAACAGACCTTAAACTTGGGACAAATCTTGAAATCATAGGTTCGAGCGCATTTTCGAATTGCAATCTCTCTGAGGTCATCATTCCTTCGAATGTCAAAGATATCCGCAATTATGCTTTCCGCAACAACAACATCACGAAAATAACAATCGGTGCCGGAATCGAACGTGTGGGACAATATGTATTTGACGGTTGCAATGGAGTTGAAAACATATATGTTACAGCGATCACGCCCCCTACCGCCTACAATAACACTTTCAGCTGGTATGGAGGGTCTTTGTTCGTTACACCGGGATGCAGGGAGAGCTACGAGAACAATCCAAACTGCTGGTACCGATTCAGCAACTATGACCTTATCGAGGCCGATAAAGTTTCCATAAGTTACAACAGTATTGATATCGAGGAGGGTGTGCCCATCCAACTTACAGCTGCTATATCGCCAGACAATGCAACTTTACAGACTATTCTTTGGGAATCATCAGATCCATCCATTGCAACTGTTGATGGGGACGGACTGGTGACTTTTATTGGAACATCGGGAAACCAGAATGGAAAGACCCGTGAAATGGAAGCTGCACAACAACGAGGATCTCTTGATATACGCGCTTACACACTATACGCCAACACCCCGATTGCAGTATGTAAAGTCAACTATACACTGAGTGGAATTGAATCTATTGAAGTTGAGGATTTTCCGTCTAAACAAATGGTTGATTATTCCAAGCCATTCAAGGTAATCACACTACAAGGGATTGACGTGACAGAAAACTTTGATAGGTTGTCGTCAGGAATTTATATAGTGCTGCAAAACGGACAGTCACATAAAATCGCCAAATAATAATTTTCTCAATACGGTTCACACATTGCACAATCCCCGTTTCCCTTGCAAGATATGCAAAGGAATGCGGGGATTGTCTGCGCATCATGACTAAAGTAGCCCGGGAATCGTGACTGTTAGTGGGAGTATGCCGTGAGGCCTATGCGACCGCTGTTATTGTGGTTTGCGGAAGTTTGATTAATTTTGTAGTTGAATTTAATGTTGCTCGATTATGGAGGTAGTTTATGAGGATAACCACATTATTGTGGTCAATAAGATGGCGGGGGAGATTGTGCAGGGGGACAAGACGGGCGATAAGCCGTTGTCGGAGTTTGTCAAGGATTATATCCGCGAGAAGTACAACAAGCCGGGAAATGTGTTCTGCGGCGTGGTACACCGCATTGACCGGCCTGTATCGGGACTGGTGATATTCGCCCGCACCTCCAAGGCTCTGGAACGGCTCAACAAGATGTTGCGCGAGGGTGAGATACACAAGACTTACCGCGCTATCGTGGAAGGACATCCGGAAAAGCCGGAGGCCCTGCTGGAGAATTACCTTGTTTCTGACGGCCGTATCAACAAGACTTTCATCAGCGACAGCCGTAATCCGGAGGCCAAGCTTTCGCGTCTGGAATACCGCACGGTGGAGCGTGGCGACCGCTACACGCTGCTTGAGATAAATCTGCTTACAGGCCGCAAGCACCAGATCCGCGCCCAGCTATCCGCCATGGGACACCCCATAAAGGGTGACCTCAAATATGGAGCGAGACGCAGCAACCGCGACGGAGGAATTTCGCTCCAGGCATACCGCATCCGATTCACCCACCCCGTAAGCAAGCAACCCATCGACATCGAAATCCCCTCGATCGGATTTTAATCCGTCACGGCGGACGCACGAGCCGTGCGTCCCCACATTCGGCTGGTATACAAAGAGCAGGGAGGCACATCCATCAACGGAAATGCCTCCCTTAAATCAATTTGGCTTACGAGTAATATTTTATGTGGTTACATAGATTTTTCCTAACAGATTCCAAATCTTAAAAGTCTTTTCAGATCTTTTAGGTTTTATCCTTTTCACATTGCAAAATTACTACTTATCGCCTACCCTCGCAATACCTAAAATTAAGTATTTTGGAGGTTTTGTCTGTTTTATCTCTTATTTCTTTGCAGAAATGTTACTTCTTTCTTGCCTGAAATGTTATTTCTTTCTGAAATTTTTTCTTATTTCACGGCTTAATCATCACTTCTTTGCAAGAAATTCGCGGATACGCGCCGTCACGTTAGGCACAGTGTAGCCGAATTTCTCTTCAAGCACTTTCGCCGGAGCCGATGCGCCGAAACGTTCCAGACCCATAACCTCGAACTTACCGGCCATTACAGGATAAAGCACCGAAGGAAGTCCGGATGTCAGACCGAATCTCTTCACACCCTCGGGGAGCACGCTCTGACGGTACTCCTCGGGCTGTGTGAGGAAGAGGCCAATCGACGGCATCGACACAACCTGTGCGCGCACTCCGTCGGCTGCAAGTTCCTCAGCAGCGTGGAGAAGGAGCATGACGTCGCTTCCGTTGGCCACGAGGACAACATCAGGATTCTCGGCCTCGCGGAGCACGTAACCACCCTTGCAGGCTTTCATGGCCTCGTCGCGGCGGTTCTCTCCCGGCAGGTCCTCAAGATTCTGACGCGAGAAGATGAGCACCGTAGGAGTCTTGTCATTCTCCATGGCCATCTTGTAGGCGGCCACTGTCTCGGCTCCGTCGGCAGGACGGATGACAAGCACAGATGGACGGCCACTGAAGTTCGACATCTGTTCCAGCAGACGGATCTGTGCCTCATGCTCTATAGGCTCGTGGGTCGGGCCATCCTCGCCGACACGGAAAGAGTCGTGCGAGTAGACGAACTTCACCGGAAGCTCCATAAGGGCAGCCATGCGGATGGCGGGCTTCATATAGTCGCTGAACACGAAGAATGTGCCGCAAGCCGCGTACATGCCTCCATGAAGCACGATACCGTTCATGAGGCAAGCCATCGTCAGCTCAGCCACACCGGCCTGAAGGAAACCGCCCGAGAAATTATTCTTGACGAGCTCACCGGTCTTCTTTAGGAAGCCGTCGGTCTTGTCACTGTTGGCAAGGTCCGCGCTCGATACTATCATATTACCCACGTGCTCGGCAAGGAAACCGAGACATGCGGCAGAAGCCACTCGTGTGGGCTGGTTGGGTTTGAATTCGACGTTGCTCCAGTCGAGTTCCGGAAGCTCCATGCTCTCGTAGCTCTTCAGCAGTTCGGCCTGTGCGGGATTCTCTTCCGCCCAACGGTCAAACTCCGCGCGACGCTTGGCAACGATGCCTTTCAGCTCCTCGGCACGCTCCTCGTAGAGTTTCTGCACCTCCGGACGTATAACCCAGGGGTTCTCCGGGTCACCACCCATATTGCGCACGGTAGCCGCGATGTCGGCCCCGGCCTTCGAAAGGGGCTGGCCATGGGTCGAGACTGCACCTTCGAGAGAAGAGCCGTCATTGGCGAGAACTGATTTCGCCATCACCGTGTGGCCTATGATAAGGGTCGGACGCTCGCGCTCCTCGACCGCCACCTTCAGCGCGCCGGCGATAGCCATCGGGTCCGAACCGTCAACTTCGAGAACATTCCAGTCCCAGGCACGATACTTGGCGGCTACATCCTCGGTATCGACGGCGTCGACCTTGGTTGAGAGCTGCACGTTGTTCGAGTCGTAGAACATGATGAGATTATGCAGACCCAGGTGTCCGGCAATACGTCCCGCACCCTGCGAGACTTCTTCCTGGATACCGCCGTCGGATATGAACGCGTAGGTCTTGTGAGCAACAACCTCGCCGAAACGTGAAGCGAAGAAACGCTCGGCGATAGCGCATCCGACAGCCATTACATGTCCCTGACCGAGGGGACCTGACGAGTTCTCTATGCCGCGTTCCACGTCGAGCTCGGGGTGACCGGGAGTCACGCTGCCCCACTGGCGGAAGTTCTGAAGGTCATTCATGGAGAACTTGCCGGCGAGGGCGAGCACGCTGTAGAGCATGGGCGACATGTGGCCGGGATCGAGGAAGAACCTGTCGCGGGCGAACCACTTCGGATCCTCGGGATCGTAGACCAAAAACTTAGAATAGAGAACATTGATGAAATCAGCTGCACCTAAGGCGCCGCCGGGATGTCCCGAATTGGACTTTTCGACCATTTCGGTGATCAGCACGCGCAGATTGTCGGCGGCCGAGTTCATTACTTTTACGTCCATTATGTTTTTTTATATTAGATTAAGTGGGTCTGTTTTCTAATTCGTCAACAAAGATAATAAGTAATATCGAGATATTAAAGCCATCTCATAATATTTTTTAACTTTTTTATGAACGGCGGGCTGAACAGCAGCGCTCCGTTTCATAAAAAAATCCGGTGAGCACGGATGCTTCACCGGATTCTGTAATATTTTCGTCAACAGTATCAGTCGAGCACTTCGGGGCTCTCGGGCAGTCCGGCATCGTTGCGCGGACGCGACAGGAAGAGAGCGTAGCAGCAGATGTAGGCCGCGAGGCAGAAGGGCACCCAGAAGCTGGCGATAATCGAGCTTGAGGCAACGAGCGACTGGATTGCGGGGAAGATACCGCCGCCACATACCATCATCATGAAGATACCCGATGCGACAGCCGTGTACTTGCCGAGACCGGTGACAGAGAGGTTGAAGATTGCTCCCCACATCACAGATGCGAAGAATCCGCAGAGCACGAAGAAGACGGCGTTGAGCGGGATGCGTACCACGCCGAACGAGAAGTCTGCTGAGCTGAAGCCCACGAAGCCGACCGTAGTCTCTTCGGTAAAGATACCGAGCGCAATCAGCACCATGGCACCGACAGCGGCGAATGTAAGCATGGCGCGCGATGAGATCTTGCTGCCGACAACACCGCCGATGAAACGTCCGATGAGCATCAGGAGCCAGTAGATACCGACCACGGTTCCGGCGATGGCCGCCGACTCCATCTCGTTGTTGTTGATGACATCCTGCGACTTCTCAAGATACTGAAGTGTCCAGTTGGCGATACCTACCTCAAGACCTACGTAGCAGAAGATGGCCAGAACACCGAATGTGAAGTTGGTGTATTTGAAAGCGTTTGCAACCTTGATTTTCTCCTGCTTCTTGCCGAGGTCGGGCGATTCGGGGAGCTTGCTCAGGTAGAGCACGAGGAAGGCGATGGCGAAGATTGCCATGGCGAGATAGAACACCGGATTGGCCGAAGAGATTGAACTTGCGGCACCGCCGAGAAGACCGCCGACGATGACCGGAGCGAGTGTGGCTCCGAGCGAGTTAAACGTACCGCCGAACTGCACGAGCTGGTTACCCTGCTTGGGTGTCGAGCCCAGCGAGTTGAGCATCGGGTTTACCACAGAGTTGAGAAGACACATCGAGAAGCCGGCCACAAACGCACCGACAAGATAGATTGCCACTGCTGTGGAATCCTCGGCTATGAAGCCTGAGGCATAGGTGATGGCCACGCCGATGAAGCCGATTGTCACAGCCCACAGAGCGGTGACGCGGAATCCTTTGTTCTGAAGAAGTTTACCGGCCGGATAACCCATGAAGGCATAGGCTATGAAGTTGGCCAGCGTGCCGAGCTGCGACATCAGCTTGTTACCGCTCGACATCTTCTCGATGACCGAACCGAGCGGGTTCTGATAACCGGTTACGAACGCGATCATGAAGAAGAGCGCGAACATGATGGTAATCGGAAGAGCATAGTTTCTCTTCTCTCTCTGAGATTTTTCTACCATGATAAGAAATTTTAAATGTTAGTTCATAATTTTGTATTCAGGGAAATACTTTTCTCTTATTTTCTCTTAAAAAAGTTCTCGTGGCTAACTGACAGACTCAATACTGCCGGGGGCCGAAAATAAGGGATCCGACGCGCACCATGTTCGAGCCTTCCTCAACCGCCAACTGCCAGTCGCCGCTCATGCCCATCGACACCGTGTCAAATCCGCGCAGGTCGGGGCAAAGCTCATTCACTCGGTTAAATATCGAGCGGATCTCGGCGAAGTCGCGGCGCACCCGCTCCATATCGTCTGTATTCGAAGCCATGCCCATCACCCCACAAATATGTGTGGCCTTGAGCGACTCGAATCGGCGGTCAGTGAAATAAGCCATCAGCTCCTCGGGTAGGAAGCCGAACTTGGTCTCCTCGCGGGCCACATGCACCTGCATCAGCACACGCGTCACCACCCCGGCGCGCTCCGACTCACGGTCTATCAGGTCAAGAAGACGCTCCGAGTCAACACTTTCTATCAGAGCGGTCTTCCCTATAATCTGGCGGACCTTGTTGGTCTGGAGGTGACCGATGAAGTGCCACTTCACATCGGCCGGCATGGCCGGAATCTTCTCAAAAAGTTCCTGCACGCGGCTCTCGCCGAAACAGCGTTGACCCGCGTCATAAGCCTCCATAAGAGCCTCGACAGGATGAAATTTCGATACGGCCACAAGCCTTACCCCTTCGGGCAATTCCTCGTGCAGTCTGCGAATCTCGTCGGCTACCATAGTCGGAGAGGTTATCAGTTTTCGGGGTTAAGGTTTGCTCCGAAGACATCCATGATAAGGGTCTCCGAAATGGCACCGATCTCGTAATCGGCCATCGTGCCCTTCATGCCCTCCTTGAATTTCTCGACAGCATCCTCGAAGTCGGAAGCCTGCACAAGAATCTGGCTTACGGTCTTCTTCTCCACGCCCTTGTTCTCGTCGAGGGTGATGAAGTTGACCTTTACGAGGAAATAGCGGTCGCCACCCTCGTTGAAAAATATCTCGGAAATCTTGGTCTTCTTCTCCGACGAAATTGAATATTCGCCCGAAATAAAAGGCTTCATCTCCTCTATGATACGGGCCTCGGCTTCGGTAAAGGTCAGTGCATCCACCAGATAGGGCTCGTTGACCTTCTTGACCATGCCGTTTTCCTGCATCTTGTCATATCTTACTTTACATTCAAACCAAAGTGCCATAATAATCGGATTTTAATCATATCGCCATCTGCTCTCCGCAAACGGCGCACTGCAAAATTACGAAATTAATGCGAGAAAATAAACTGTCGGGGGCGACTTTTACAAAAAAGTGAGAAAATCTCCTAAAATTCTTTTATGTATGCAAAAAATGATTAATTTTGCGAAGATAATATAAAACCTATCATATCTATCATATGGAGAATTTGATGAGTGTGGTCGAGTGGTCGCGCCTGCAGTTCGCTATCACCGCCATCTACCACTGGCTCTTTGTGCCGCTGACCTTGGGTCTGTCGGTGATTGTGGCCATCATGGAAAGCGCCTATCTGCGCACCAAGTCTGAGAACTGGCTCCGTGCCACTAAATTCTGGATGACACTGTTCGGCATCAATTTCGCCATCGGTGTCGCCACAGGTCTTATCCTTGAGTTCGAGTTCGGCACGAACTGGAGCAACTACTCCTGGTTTGTCGGCGACATCTTCGGCGCACCGCTGGCCATCGAGGGCATACTCGCCTTCTTCATGGAGGCTACTTTCGGCGCGGTGATGTTCTTCGGCTGGAACAAGGTCAGCCCCCGCTTCCACCTCGCTTCGACATGGCTCACCGCCATCGGCGCCTCGATCTCCGCTCTCTGGATTCTTGTGGCCAACGCATGGATGCAGTATCCTGTCGGAATGGAGTTTGACCCCGCGCAGATGCGTAACGTCATGACCGACTTCTGGGCACTGTTCTCGGGCATAGCCGTCAACAAGTTCTTCCATGCCGTGTTCAGCGGATGGGCGCTCGCCGGTGTGTTTGTGATCGGTGTGAGCTGCTACATGCTCTGGCGCCGCCGCAACCGCGACTTCGCCGTCAACTCCATAAAGGTCGGCGCATGGTTCGGTCTTATCGGCCTGCTTCTCACCATGTACACAGGCGACGGTTCAGCTGTCCAGGTCGCACGCCACCAGCCCATGAAACTCGCCGCCATGGAGGGTCTCTACCATGGTCACGTCGGCCAGTCTCTGACCGGTGTCGCCATGCTCAACCCCGACAAGGAGTGGAACAACGAGGAGGATGAATATCTCTTCGAGGTGTCGATTCCCTACGGTCTCTCAATTCTTGCAAACCATGACCCCAATACGTTCGTGCCCGGCATCAGCGACATAGTCGAGGGCTTCTCGATCAATGCCGACGGCGACACCATCAACACCGTAAGCTACGCCGAGCGCATAGAGCGCGGCAAGCTTGCGCAGAAGTCACTTGCCGACTACGATGCCGCACGCAAGGCCGGCGACAAGGCAGCCATGGAGGCAGCGCAGAAGGAGCTGAGCGTGAACTATCCCTACTTCGGTTACGCTTATTTCGACTCGGTCGAGGAGGCTATCCCGCCCGTAGGGCTTACGTTCACCATGTTCCGCGTGATGGTCGTTCTCGGCTCATACTTCCTGCTCTTCTTCGTTGTGACACTCTTCTTCGTCTACCGCAGGGACCTGATAGACCGCTTCCGCTGGTTCTACATGGCAGCAATGGTATCGGTGCCCTTTATGTGGATATGCTCCGAGGCCGGCTGGGCAGTAGCCGAGGTTGGCCGTCAGCCCTGGGCAATCCAGGATCTTCTGCCGACATGCGCCGCCATTTCCGACATACCCGTATCATCGGTTATCACGACATTCTGGATGTTCGCCGTGGTCTTCACTCTGCTCCTCGTGGCCGAGGTGAGCATCATGTGCCGCTATGTCGAGAAGAGATCGAAAGAACAATTGTACACACCTGAAAAAGCTTAAGTCATGACACTCGAATATCTTCAGAACTACTGGTGGCTTCTTATCTCCGTGCTCGGAGGAATACTGGTCTTCCTGCTCATGGTGCAGGGCGGACAGACACTGCTCTACAGCCTCGGCACCACCGAGGAACGCCGCGACAAGATCATCGGCGCGATGGGCAGCAAGTGGGAACTTACGTTCACAACACTCGTTACATTCGGCGGAGCGTTCTTCGCATCGTTCCCGCTCTATTACTCAACCTGCTTCGGCGGCGCATACTGGCTATGGATCCTTATCCTCTTCAGCTTCGTGCTCCAGGCCGTGAGCTATGAGTACCGCCGCAAGAAAGGCAACGTCTACGGCACCCGCACCTACGACGCTTTCCTCTTCATCAACGGCAGCGTGGGCACAATCCTGTTAGGTGTGGCTGTGGCGATGTTCTTCTTCGGCGCGGAATTCACTGTGAACCGCGACAACATCCTCTCCGGTCAGGCTCCCGTAATCTCGCAGTGGGCCTCCACACATGGCTTCGAGGCTATCTTCAACGCCCGCAACCTCGTGCTCGGCGTTGCGGTGCTCTTCCTCGCATGTATGCAGGCATGTCTCTACATGATGAACCGCCTCGGCGACAGCGACGGCGATTTCTTCATCACACTGCGCCGCATGGCCTTTGTGACAGGCAGTATCTTCGTGATCTTCTTCCTCGTGTTCCTCGCCCTGCTTTTCACAGCTACCGGCTACGAGGTGCTGACAGCTGACGGCCGCAATGCCTCAGTGGTCGAGATGCCCTACAAGTATTTCCACAACATGACCTCCAACTGGTGGGAACTCGCCACTCTGCTCTTAGGCGTGGTGCTTGTGCTCTACGGACTGATCCGCTCAGTCTTCTCGAAGTGCTTCACATCGGGAATATGGTTCACCGGCTTCGGAACATTCCTCGCTGTCATTTCGCTCTTCTGGGCGGCCGGCTACGGCAACACCGCATTCCTCCCCTCTCTGACCGACCCGATGAGCTCGCTGACCATCCGCAACGCTTCATCGACCGAGTTCACACTCACGGCCATGAGCTACGCCTCGCTCTTCATTCCGTTCGTATTGGCATACATCTGGTACGTATGGAGACAGATGGACAAGAAGGACTGACTGATAAAAAAGTAACTGATTGATAGACACTGATTGATAAGCATAGGCTGATCATGAACATATATTGGCAACTGTTCGCGAGCTTTTTCAAGATCGGGGCCTTCACCTTCGGCGGAGGCTGGGCAATGATTTCGATAATCGAACGCGAGATAGTCGACAAGCATCATTGGATCGAGAAAGATGACTTTCTCGATCTTTTGGCTATAGCCCAGTCGCTCCCGGGCATCCTCGCCGTCAACATCGCCACAGCCGTAGGTGACAAGATGCGTGGAATGCGCGGAAGCATACTCGCCGCGGCCGGAACTATCCTCCCCTCGTTCCTGATAATTCTCGCTATTGCAATCTTCCTCACGCCCGACATGATCAAGAACAACCGCGTGATTTCCTCGATATTCATGGGGATACGCCCGGCGGTGGTAGCGTTGATTGTGGCTCCCGTGCTGACCTCGGCACGTGCCGCCAAGCTCTCGTGGAAGACGGTATGGATACCTCTGGTAGTGGCACTGATGATCTCGCTCGACCTCGGATTCGTGTCCAACCCCATCCTCTACATCATTCTCGGCGCGCTCGGAGGCTACATCTTCTGGAAAATCGGAAGGAGAGGCGTTAGGCGTTAGGTTTTAGGCTTTAGATTCAGACAATATAAATCAAACACTGAAACCTAAACTCTAACGCCTAAAGCCTAAACTCTAACACCTGAAGCCTAAAACCTAAACTCTAAAACCTAAAACCTAAAATGGGTATTTACTGGAAACTTATCTGGGCATATATAAAGATCGGCATCTTCGGATTCGGTGGCGGCTACGCCATGCTGTCACTCGTCGAGAAGATTGTCGTGTCGGACAACAGCTGGATTTCGGAGCAGATGTTCACCGACATAGTAGCCATCTCACAGATGACTCCCGGCCCTATCGGTATAAATTCAGCGACATACATCGGCTTCGTCGCACCCGGAAGCTATGACCCGGCTCTCGCTTCGCCACTGTGGGGCATTCTCGGCTCCATACTGGCAACGTTGGCTGTCACCGTACCCTCATTCTTCCTCGTGCTCTACAGCTCGCATTTCATACGGCGCCATCAGGAGAGCGGCGTGATAAAGGCCATATTCTCCGGACTGCGCCCCGTGGTGGTCGGGCTTATTGCCTCGGCGGCAATCATGCTCATGAACTCCGCCAACTTCAACCCCAACGGCGAGACGTCGCAGCTCACGGCAAGCATCCTGATATGCGTGGCCGCGTTCTGCCTGGTGTATTTCCCGATCAAGCTGAAAAACCGTACAATTAAATTTCATCCGATCTTAGTAATAATACTGGCCGGAATAACCGGCTATCTGCTATATGGAATATAAGGAAGCTATAGACTGGCTTTTCGCGCAGCTCCCCATGTTCTCGCGTGTGGGAGCCGCAGCATATAAACCGGGTCTTGAACGCAGCGAGGAGCTGTCAAGACACTTCGGAAACCCACACCGACGTTGGAAAGCCATTCACGTGGCCGGCACCAACGGCAAGGGAAGCGTGTCGAACCTGATTGCCGCCACCCTGCAGAGCCAGGGATACCGCACGGCTCTGTACACTTCCCCGCATCTCGTGGACTTCCGCGAGCGCATGAGGGTCAACGGCGAGATGATTCCCGAGGATAAAGTAGTCGGGTTTGTCGAGAAATGGAAGAAGTCGGGCTACACGGGCGACAAACCCTCCTTCTTCGAGCTGACCATGATGATGGCCTTCGACTGGTTTGCCGAGATGGAGGTGGACTATGCCGTGATAGAGGTCGGCATGGGTGGCCGTCTCGACTCGACCAACATAATAACTCCCCTGCTCAGCGTCATAACCAACATCTCTAAAGACCATACGCAATTCCTTGGTGACACGCTCGAAAAGATAGCCGGAGAAAAGGCCGGAATAATCAAACCCGGCATACCGGCTGTAATCGGTGAGGCCACTTCGGAGACCGAACCGGTTTTCCGCGCCAAAGCCGCCGAAGTCAACGCTCCGCTCCGCGAGGCATACCGCGAGGTGGACGACAATGCTAACGAGGCGTTGCACTGCTCCCTGACAGGCGACTACCAGAAGAAGAATGTCAACACCGCCCGCGTCGCACTCGACGAACTGCGCCGTCTCGGAGTGGAGATCAGCCAGGAGGCGATGGAACAAGGCTTCCGCGAGGTCGAGGCACTGACAGGATTCCGCGGACGCTGGACAATCGTGTCACGCACACCTCTCACCATATGCGACACCGGCCACAACGAGGCAGGGCTCACCTACAACCTCGCCCAGCTCCGTCAGCTCATCGACAACCGCAAGAACGCTACTACAAATGAACCTGACAGCAATGCGAATGGCTGCAAAGACCGCAACATGAATGATGGGAAGGACAACAAGGAGAGAAATGCACGGTTGAGATTTGTGATCGGCTTTGTATCTGACAAGGATGTTGACCATATCCTGCCGATGTTTCCTGCCGACGCGTGCTACTACGCCACCCAGGCGCAGATACCACGCGCCATGCCCTGGCACGAGGTCGAGCAGCGTTGCAAAGCCCGCGGACTCGAAGCTACGGGCTACCCGACAGTGAGAGAGGCAGCCAAGGCGGCGCATGCAGATGCCGCCCCCGACGACATAATCTACATCGGCGGCAGCACCTTCATAGTCGCCGACTATCTTGCCAATCCCGATAAATCCTGATTTATCGGGATTTATCCTGATTTATCGGATTACCCCCCAATGAACCCCAATATGTTATCAACTAAAAGGGAGCGCCTCGGCGCTCCCTTTTGCTAAATAACCGTAAGAATCAGTTTTCTTCATTGTCGCGGTTCTTGACACGCACACGGTTCTTGCTCTGACTCGTGCTCATGTCGCTTTCCTCCTTGACATCTATCTCCTTGCCGTCGGGGTCGAAGACCTTGTATTGCAGGTAGGCCAGCGACTCGTCGGCGATGACCTTGAATCCGCGTCCGTACTTCCGCTTCCATTTGCCATAGAGCGAGAAGACGCCCTTCTTGACATAAGCCTCGACAAACGGATGGATGTACATATTGAACTTCTTGACCTTCAGATGCTCGACCAGATATTCAATCTTCTCCTCCAGTTTGTCGGTGAAGAGAATCGAGGCCGACACCTCACCCTTTCCGAAGCAGGAGGGACATGACTCGTTTGTGGTGATGTCGAGAGCCGGGCGCACACGCTGACGCGTGATCTGCATCAGTCCGAATTTACTGAGAGGCAGAATATTGTGGCGTGCCCTGTCATTTGCCATGACCTCGCGCATGTGGTCGTAGAGCTGCTGGCGGTGCTCCGCCTTGCCCATATCGATGAAATCGACCACGATAATACCACCCATGTCGCGCAGACGCAGCTGGCGGGCAATCTCGTCGGCGGCTTTCAGATTCACATCGAGCGCGTTCGACTCCTGGTCGGGACATGCCTTGCTGCGGTTTCCGGAATTGACATCGATCACATGGAGCGCCTCGGTGCTCTCTATGATGAGGTATGCACCCGAGCGGAACGACACTGTCTTTCCGAAACTGCTCTTGATCTGTCGCGTGATGTTGAAATTGTCGAAAATCGGCGTGTCTTTCGAATAAAGCTTTACAATCTCTTTATTCTCGGGCGAGATGAGAGCCACATAATTCTGAATCTGCGTGAAAGTCTCTGCATGATTCACATATATGTTCTCAAAATTTGGGCTGAACATGTCGCGTATCACGCTCACGGCGCGCGAGTCCTCCTCGTAGATGAGCGCGGGAGCCTTGCTGCGCTGCATCTTTGCCACCGACTCCTCCCAGTTCTTGAGGAGCGTGCGGAGCTCGTTGTTTAGTTCGGCGACACGTTTGTTTTCTGCCGATGTGCGTACAATCACGCTGAATCCTTTGGGCTTGATGCTGCCTATGAGCTGGCGGAGACGTATTTTCTCTTCGGTCGACTTGATTTTCTGCGACACCGAGATTTTATCGCCAAACGGCATGAGCACCATGAAACGTCCCGTGAAGGATATTTCAGTTGTCAACCGGGGTCCCTTTGATGAGATCGGCTCCTTTGCAATCTGCACGAGGAGCTGCTGACCGGGCTGGAGGACTGTCTGGATTGTTCCCTGCTTGGGGATGTCAGGCTGAAGTTTCTGCCGGGAGACCGACGGAACCTTCTTGCGGTCCTGGAACGCCTCCTCAAGGAAGGCACCATAGGAACTGAACTGAGGTCCGAGGTCAAGATAATGAAGAAAAGCGTCCTTTTCATAGCCCACATCCACAAATGCGGCATTCAGACCCGGCATGATCTTCTTGACTTTCGCCAGATAGAGGTCACCCACCGCATAGGCGATGTTGCGGCTCTCTTTCTGGAGCGAGACCAGACGGGAGTCTTCCAGCAGGGCAATCGATATGTCCTCCTGGCTGACGTCAACTACTAATTCGCTTTTCATACTAAGTGTGATGATGGTTTGACCCGCTCACGACCACGATGGCCATGGCGGACCGTCTATAATTAAAAAGAACAAACTTGCTCATGCCGTGGCGATGATCGGTTTGTTCTTTTATCGGCATGGGGCGTGCGCCTGCTGTGCGGCGGACAGCGCCCCGGTGCCGGCTGTTCACGCAATAGAAGAAATCTGCTTATTTCTTCTTATGACGGTTCTTTCTCAGTCTTTTCTTACGCTTGTGAGTGGCCATCTTGTGACCTTTTCTCTTCTTTCCGCTGGGCATAATTGATAACTTTTATTGATTAAACTGTTTGAGACGCTCTCACCGGGCCGGGACCCGGTGAGAAATGGGTCTCATTATTTCTTCACTTCCTCAAGGAAAACCTTAGAGGGCTTGAAAGTCGGAACTTTGTGCTCCGGAATCTTGATGGTCGTATTACGCGAAATGTTTCTCGCGGTCTTCTCCTTGCGGGTCTTTACCACGAAGCTGCCGAAGCCGCGAAGGTAAACGTTGTTGCCGCCTGCCATCGAGTCTTTAACGACTTCCATGAACTTTTCAACAGTAGCGAGCACTGCAGCCTTCTCAAGGCCGGTACTGCGAGAAATTTCGGTTACGATATCTGCCTTTGTCATTTTAATATATCTGTTTAAGATTTGTCTGTTTTAGTCCCAAATCTATCCGTTCGACACCAAAAGCGCCGAAACCACAAAGTTAAACATTTATGATTCAACCAATTGCATCGTGCAAATCAACAGTACCAGACCATTCATCCGCATTTTGCAATGCAAATATCGTAATTTTTTTTGAATTAATCACAATTTCAGACAGATATTTCGCAAAAAATGCCCTGATTTTATAAAATTCAGGGGTCGGCAGGGGCAATCAGGGGTCGGCAGGGTCAATCATTATGCCCTCCACCTTGGAAAGCCGTCCTGTAAGCTCCTCTTCGAGATCGAGCGGAAACTCTATCAGGGCATGACACAGATTGTCGAATGTCTTCTCGATTATGTTCACATCCGGATTCTTTATGATCCGCATCACGCTGTCGGCTGTCTCGTATGAGAACCCGACGCTCAGACGCCGCATCTCGCGGCATTCACGACGGCCGGCATCCTCAAGGGCGAGACGCGCCGCCTCGCGGTATGCGGCAATCAGACCCGAGGTGCCGAGCTTGATACCGCCGAAGTAGCGCACCACTATCACCAATACGTCGGTCAGCTCAAGACTGTTTATCTGACCTAATATCGGCTTGCCGGCTGTGCCCGACGGTTCACCGTTGTCGTTGAGCTGCCACTCCGTGCGCGACGGGCCGAGCATGTAGGCCCAGCATACATGGCGCGAGTCATGATATTCGTTCTGATAGCGTTTCACCGCCTGCTTCGCCTCCTCGGCCGTGCTGACGGGCAAAGCAAACGAGAGAAACCGGCTCATCTTCTCTGTATATTTTGACGAGCCGGGTCTCTCGATTGTGTAGTAGATGTCCATTTACGATTTAATCGTTAATCGCTTTCTTTGGTTTCTTATGCAGGCTGCGCTGCTGTTACAGTTCAGACAGCGTGTTCAACCGAAAATATTGTCGGGATGCTCTGTGCTGAGAGGATAGAGAAGCATCTGGTTCGCGATGTTGAACGATTTAGCCTCTCCGAGTTCCTTCGCCACGATAGCGAGTGCCCAAGGCAGTGCTGATGCCGGGCCGTTGCCGAGCACAAACTTGTCGTCCGATACGACTGCGGTGTCGACATATTTTGCCCCCTTGAGCTTATCCTCGAATCCGGGATAGCAAGTTGCGGTGCGTCCCTTTAGAAGTCCCTCCTCACCGAGCACTACAGCCGGAGCGGCACATATAGCCGCTATACGGCCATGGCGCGACTCACACTGCTGACGGAGAAGTCCGAGCAGCGGCGAATAGTCATGGAGATGGTCAGCTCCGGGAAGTCCGCCGGGCAAGATGAGCCATGCCGGATCCTTGAACATGGTACTGTCATAGATTACATCTGCTTTTACCGTGATGCCATGCGCTCCGGTAACAAGTTGTGAACTGGTGATCGAGACTGTTTTCACGGGCATTCCCGCGCGGCGGAGTACATCTACGGCCGTGAGCGCCTCCACCTCCTCGAATCCTTCGGCCAAAAAAACAAATGATTCCTTCATAGTTCAATGTTTTTAGGTGTGTGTTGCTGATGTTGCGTCAACTTCACTTCAGATTTAGATGGTTATAACTTAGTTTTGGTTTGTTGTTAAACTTTGTTTTTACGAATTTAACATATTTATTTCCTATATGTACGGTAAATTTAATTGTTTTTTGTAAATTTACCAAATATTTCAGACAAAAATCTACTTTTATCTTAAATCAGGACCGAAAACAACTTATTATCTGACTCATGAGAAGGATTTTCAAATCGCTGACAGCATTATTTATTGTCTCAGCATCAACGTTATCTGTGTCGTGTGAGAGTGACCGCTTCCGGCAGGACGAGGGTATGGTGTGGCACACGACATATCATATAACCTACCGCGCGGACCGTGACATGTCCGACAGCATCATGGCCACGCTCCGCGATGTCGGCGCTTCGCTCAATGTGTTCGACCCGACTTCGCTCGCAAGCCGCCTGAACGCGGGGGAACAGCTGCCGCTCGACAGCAATTACCGGCGTGTGTATGAGATGTCGAGAATCGTGAACGGCGTGACCAAGGGTGCATTCGACCCGACCCTCGGGCCGCTGATAACGGCATGGGGATTCGGCAAGGGGCACAAGGCCACGGCCGACACCCTCCGCATCGACTCGTTGCTCCGGTTCACAGGCATAACCAAGACTCATATCGAGAACAATATGCTTGTGAAGGATGACCCGCGCATAGAGTTCAATTTCTCGGCCATAGCCAAGGGTTACGGCTGCGACCGCGTGGGCGAGATGCTGCAACGCAACGGCATAAATGATTATCTGGTTGAAATCGGTGGCGAGATCCGGTGCTCGGGACTTTCTCCGTCGGGAGAGAAATGGCGAGTGTCGATCGACCGTCCTTTCACGTCCGATTCAATACGTCACGACTCCCAGTGCGTCGTGGCTATAACCTACCGTGGCATGGCCACATCGGGCGACTACCGCAATTTCCACCGCGATGCCCAAGGCGCATACGGGCACACCATATCGGCCACAACCGGACGCCCGGCACGCACTGACGTGCTCAGCGCCACCGTGATCTCTGCAACGGCGATGAGCGCCGACGCTTTCGCAACATCCATGATGGCTCTCGGCTCGGAAAAAGCCAAGGATCTCGCGCTGCGTCTCCGCATACCGGTAATGCTTGTTCTCGCCGACTCTACTGTGTGGCAGAACGAACAGTTCGAAGAGATTGTGGTCCAGCAACTATGCGGCCCGTCAGTGTCTGAGTAGCTTGGGAGCCTTGAAGAGCAGGCCGAACGAGATTCCGAAGTTCCAGTTGCGGGCCGGATACGAGAGATAGTTGCCGTAGAAGGAGATGCTGGCGAAAGGCAGGTTGTAGATTACCGCCACCTCGCCCAGGAAGCGGGCAGTCCGGAACCAGTCGCCGTAACGGGCACGGGTATCACGCCCGGTGTCGACAATGTCGCGCACAGGCATATAGACGTAGAAGTCTCCGCGCACCTGCATCCGCTTGAGCGGCATCCACATAGGTATCACTCCGGCCGCAAGATAATTGTCGGAACGGAAAGCTATGTTGAAATAGTTCTGGGTTGATGGTGTCGGTGCGAATGCGGCGGCGTGCATGAGCGTGTTGTAATAGTTTTGGTCGAGACGCTGCAGGGTTGCCATACCGTTGGCGAAGGCTCCTATTGCCCATTGTTTCGAGACGGGGAAGAAGCGTTTCCACAGCAGCTCGACCGAGGCCACAGGCTTGTCTTTCCAGCCACCTCCGGCCTTGGAATTCTCGCCCGGACAGTAACGTGAGGACTGCACGCTGAGGTCGACCGAGGCGAACCAGCGGCTGCCCGACGAGGGATACATCTGGTTGTCGAGACTGTTTCCCTCGACTCCGGCACGGAAAACTCCCACCCGGTACTGCACCTTGTCGCGATGACGGTCGTCGTCGGCAATCTCAGGCTGATAATATGAATCGGATATGTAACCGCCCGCTATGCTCGCAAAGCCTTTGGCGCGGCTCCCCATTGCCCACACGAAACTTCCCCGCAGGAAGTTGTCAACCTCGGTGGCGAACATCGGGTTCGAGCTCTTGAAGAACAGCACTTCCGACTGATAGTATTTCTGCTTGCTGAGCACTCCGGTCAGTTCGGCATAAGATGGTATGCGCGTGCGGAGCGAGAATTTGGCATTGAGCATACCGGCATAGTAGGACTGTCCTATCCATGCCGAAGCCGACACGTCGAGCGAGTTGAGTCCGAGGGTGTGATAACCTGCCGAGAAGTAAAGCATTGAGTTGGTCGAGGTGGTCAGGTACCCGCCGACGGCAAGTGTCCATGGACGGCGAGGAGTGGCCACGAGGCGGAGAGTGTTGTTGCCGTTGCGCCCGAACACAGCCTCAGGCACAAGGTTGCTCAGCGAACCGTCGGTGACAGCTCGGTAGTAGGAGGTTTCAGTCTGCTGCATACCGAACTTGCCGGGCATGTCGTGAGTGAAAAGGAACTTCAGGTACCGGGCCTGACTGCCGCTCACACCCTGCACCTGCACCGAGTCGAACTCCAGCGCCGGAGTGGCAGCGGCGAAACTGTCTCGGCGTGCGGTGACGCGTTCCAGTGGCATACGTGCCGACAGGCGCGATTTGATGGAATCGACCATCGAGAGTCCTGTCTGGTAGCCTATCTCATAGATTGTGGCGGCCTTGTCAAACTGGAGGACTCCGAAGTTGAGCACCGGCACCTGGATCTTGACACCTTTGTCGGCCGGTAGGGAATAGTCGTTGTTCTGGATTATCATATCCTCAAGCTGGCTGTACATGTCGCCACGGCGCGGCTTGGAATCGGCTCCCGACACCGAAACCCCGATCATGAAGTCGGGATTGAAATCCTCTTCCATCACGTTGACGGGGAAATTGTCATAGATACCGCCGTCGTAGAGCAACACTCCGTCAACCTCGATGGGACGGAACACCATCGGGAAACTCATTGAGGTGCGGACAGCCTCGCCGAGCGACCCGTCGCCGAACACCACCTTATGCTTGTGGTAGACATCTGAAGCCACGCAACGGAACGGCACAAAGAGTTTATTGAAATTCTCGCCGCACTGCTCCGAATATGGCCCGTATATTTTCAGGAACTCAATGTTCATTGGGAGCGGGCTGACAAGGCTCGTGGGGATTATCTGGTTAGGCAACGATTCTTTCTTGAGGAAATTCACATTGACACTCACCCACTTCGGAGTGGGGCGCGGTTCGTAGAAGTAGTATATGTTCTTACGGTTGATCGTGCCGGTTGACCAGTCGAGAAAGTCCGGAGCGGTAAAAAACTCAAGCATCTTCTCGGGCGACCAGCCGCACGAGTAGAGGCTGCCGACTATGGCTCCCATCGAGGTACCGGTAACGTAGTCAATCGGTATATCATTCTCTTCCAGCGCCTTGATTATGCCGACATGGGCTATGCCCTTGGCTCCGCCGCCGCTCAACACGAGACCGACCGTCTCGCGATGTCCCTCGCGGGGCAGAGTCGAGGCAGGAGGTTCGAAGGAGGGAAGCGTGTCGGCAGGCACGGCTCTCTCCTGATTCATATATTCTACATCAGCAGAAGTCTGTGAATACGAGGCGGCAACGGCCGTCCAAAGCACTGTAAGAAGTGCCACAAGCCTTATGTGAGACATAACAAAGCAATTATAGTGGATAAACTGGACTACGCCGGGCGTGTTCCATGTCTTTTTAACGCCGCGCACCCCTCAAATGTTGAGGGGTGCGGCGTATATGGGTATGATTACTGCAACAGATATTCCGGGTTCATACGGCTGTGACTACTGTTGTATGTAGGAATCCTTGAATCCGAGGAAATAGAGCACTCCGTCTATACCGATGGTCGATATGCTCTGCCCGGCTGATTCCTTGACCTTTGGCTTGGCATGGAATGCGATTCCGAGTCCGGCGGTGGAAAGCATCGGAAGGTCGTTGGCACCGTCGCCAACGGCTATGGTCTGCTGGATGTTGATGTTCTCGACCTGGGCTATCAGTTTGAGAAGCTCTTTCTTGCGGTTGCCGTCAACAATGTCGCCGACATAGCGGCCTGTCAGCTTGCCGTCCTCCCCCACTTCAAGCTCGTTGGCATATACATAATCGAAGCCGAAACGCTGCTTGAGGTAGTTTCCGAAATATGTGAAACCACCGGAAAGAATCGCTGTCTTGTAACCGGAACGCTTCAGCACACTCATCATGCGCTCCACCCCCTCTGTTATGGGAAGGTTTTCGGCAATCTCCTTCATGACCGACACGTCGAGCCCCTTGAGCAATGCCACACGGCGCTTGAAGCTCTCGTTGAAATCAATCTCTCCGCGCATGGCCGATTCGGTGATGGCACGCACCTCCTCGCCCACTCCGGCACGGTCGGCAAGTTCATCGATAACTTCAGTACGGATAAGGGTAGAGTCCATATCGAAGCATATCAGACGGCGCGAACGGCGGTAGATTGTATCCTCCTGAAGCGATATGTCGAAATTGAGGTTGGCCGCAAGGTGCATGAAGTCTTCCTGCATACGCACGATGTCGGCCGGCGTGCCGCGAACGGACATCTCTATACAGCCCTTGGTGAGGGGCTGTTCGGTCTCGTCGAGCGGCATACGGCCCGTAAGGCGTGTGATGGTCTCGATGTTGAGTCCCTGCTCAGAGATAATCTTTGTAACCTCTGAGATCTGGCGCGCCGTGATCTCGCGGCCCAGTATGGTCACGATGTAGCGGTTCTTGCCCTGACGCGACACCCAGTCATTATAGTCAGCCTCCTTCACAAGGTCGAAGTTGACCTGTATGTTGAGGTCTCGCGTCTTGAAGAGTATTTCTTTCAGAATCTGGCCGCTGCGCTCGCTGTCGGTCTTTATGAGGATGCCGAGCGAGAGTGTGTGGTGGATATCGGCCTGGCCGATGTCGAGAATCTTGGCATCGTACTTGGCGAGAATCTCTGTCAGACTTGCGGTGATACCGCTCCGGTCAGTACCGGAAATATTCAGAAGGATAAGTTCAGTCATAGTGGGGTAATTAAGGTTCAGGAGCTTAGGTAATTACCTGCGCTTCTTTGATTTGGATTTCGACTTTGATTTGGAACCGGGGCGCGGAGCCGAGGTAGCTTTCTTCTTGGCCGGGGCTTTTTTAGCCTGCGGATTCTTGGCATGTACAGCCTTTCCCGGCATTCTCACACCCTGCTGCACCAGAAACTCTGCGAGAAGGGCTGCGTCGGCATAATTGGCATCGGCAGCCTGACGGAAATATTTGAGTGCCATCGATTTGTCCTGCGGCATACCTATACCGTCGCGGAGCATGAGGGCAAGTTTGTAGGCAGCCTCGGCCACTCCACGGTCGGCGGCACGCCAGTAGTTCTCGGCTGCGATACGTTTGTCGCCTATCAGACCGCGGCCATTGTAGTAGAAGTCAGCGAGGTTGAGGAGCGCGAGTGGATGTCCGTTGTTGGCGGCGCGTCCGAACCAGTATGCAGCCTCGACATCGTTCTGCTTCACACCGTAGCCGTCGCGGTAGAGCACGGCTATGCGGTAACGGGCTTCGGTGTCACGTTTGCCGGCCGCCTGGACATACCATTTCCACGCCTGGTTGACATCTCTCTTCACACCGGTGCCTGTGAGCAGACAGTCGCCTACTATGCGGGCGGCCTCGGGGTTGCCCTCCTTGGCGAGCGAGATGTTGGCGGTATAGTCAGAGGGTGATACAACAGGGATATCCCGCTGGGCAAGTTCGGCACGTCCGGGAAGAAGGGTCAGCATCAATGCGGCGGAAACAAATAGGGTCTTTATCTTGAAAGTCATATGTATTTTTCTCTTAGTCAATTTCTATGTCACTCTTTTTAGAACGTCTCCGGGACGGTTAATATTTCCACAGATTCGGGCTGACGTTCACAAAAAGTGTTAAACACAGGTATGCAATTAAACACAGACATACAGTGTTAAACACAGATATACGCGGACCACCCTGAGGCAGACCGCGTATATACTGCTGTTTATTGCGGCGCACCGTCCGCCGGAAATGTCATTCCGGTCTGCAGACAGCCTTATTTGTTTTCGGATTTGCTCTCGGCGTCAATCAGAGCGATCTTGTCCTCAAGCTCCTTGATGTCCTGCTTGATGTGCTTGATCTTGTTCTCCATATCCTTGAGCATGGAGTTTCCGGCCGATGACTTCACACTGAAGAAGCCCATGTTGTTCTCGATGGTCTTCAGCTCGGTGCGGCGGCTCTCGCAAATGCGCACCAGACGGTCACGCTCACGGTTGATCTTGTTGCCGTCTCCCTTGAGTTCCGAAACACGGTTCTGGAAATTGCTCATGCGCTGACGTGCCTCACGCTTGTTGTAGGCATCGTAAAGTTCGTCGCATATCGCGCGGTATTCGGCATAGATTTTTTCCTTCAGCTTGAAGGGTACGAATCCGGCGTTCTGCCATTCGGCCTGAAGTTCCTTGATCTGCGGCATGATTTCCTGACGGTCACCATCCTTGGGGAGGGCGGAGAGGCGTGCTATGATGTCGCGCTTCTTCTCAAGGTTCTCGTTCTCGGTGCGGTGACGCTCCTTGCTCTGACGCTTGCGCTCGTCGAAGAAGTAGTTGCAGGCTGAGGTGAAACGCTGCCAGATGGCGTCGCTCTGCTTGCGGGGTACGCTCCCGATAGATTTCCACTCGGCCTGGAGCTTCACAATCTCGTCGGTAGCCTTGCGGAGATCCTCGCTTCCTTTCAGTGCCTCGGCCTTCTCGCAAAGAGCTGTTTTCTTCTCAAGATTGCGTGCGAGTTCATCTTTGGAACGCTGGAAGTATTCGGTCTTGGCACCGAAGAAGTCGTCACAGGCCTTGCGGAAACGTGCGTAGAGAGCGGCATTGGCCTTCTTCGAAGCGAAGCCATATTCTTTCCAACGTTTCTGAATCTCGATGATGCGGTCGGTCGCGGCGTTCCAGTCGGCAAACGACTTCATGTCCTCAACCTTGATAGCCTCGACTTCCTCGCAGAGAGCTGTCTTGGCCTCTTCGTTGGCCTGTTCGGCAGCTTTGCGCTGCTCGAAATATTCCTGATGACGGCGGTTGATTACGGTAGACGCCTCCTTGAACTCATCCCAGATGCTGTCGCGGATCTCTTTTGCCACAGGCCCTACGGCACGCCACTGGTCGTGCAGACCCTGGAGAGCACGGAATGCGGCGATCGGGTCAGCCATCTTTTCGAGAGACTTGGCCTCATCGACAAGCGCACGTTTGGCCTCAAGGTTCTTCTTGAAGTCGAAGTCGCGGAGTTCCTTGTTGATTTTCAGGTTGTCGTAGAAACGCTCCACAACGCTCTGGAACTGTTTCCAGATTTCGGTCTCGGCTGTGGCGGGCACATCCTTGATTTCCTTGAAGTCGTTCTGGAGTTTCTGGAAGTCGGGGAAGCGGGTGTTGACATTGTCGATGTCACCTGCAATCTCCTCCATGCGGGTAAGAATCTCCTGCTTTTTCTCAAGATTCTCGGCACGACGGGCCTCGTCGGCTGCGATGAATGCCGCGCGGCGTTCCTTGAATTCGGCGTATAATGTCTTGAGCTCGTTTTCCACCTCGTCGGGCTGGGCGGAGAAAGTAGCGGGGTCATTTCCGGCTTCGACATATGCGTCGAGCAGCTCCATGTTCTCGCGGTTCTTCAGGTTGAAGAACGCCTGTTTGATTGCTGTCACCTCTCGGTGTGCCTCCATATTGTCGGCGGCAAGTATCTCCTTGAGTGTGTCGCGGAGTTCCTCCTTGCTCATGGAGTGGATGCGGCGGCCGTTGGCCTTCTCTTCCTCATCCTGTTCATCTGCCACCTCGCTGAGCGCGAGAGCGGGAGACTCGGTCTCGGCGCACGCCCCGGCCGCGGTCTCTTTGTCGGCCACGGCTGCCAAGTCGGCGGCGGGAGATGATTCAACAATACATTCTTTCTCAGTTTCCGCCACTTCGGGCGCGGGGGTTACAGTCTCCTCCGTGGAGGCTGTTTTTTCAAGCTCGTTCATAATTAATATGATTTACATTTCACAGTCGGCGCAGCCACGGCGGGTTCTCTGACCTGCTGGGGCCACCTTTGCCGAAATAATTGCCAAATATATAACAATTTATTCAAATAGCCAAAATTTAGGTGCGAAAAGGCAGAAAAATCAAGTGGCCGCGCTCTCTGCACAGCCACCTGACTCATTTATAGTATTACTTGAAAGTTACAGGCAGCTGTCCGGCTTGAACAACTGCCCATTGTTCATGGAGTTCTCAGAAGGGGAAGTTTATACCGAAATTCATCGAGGCGTTGGAGTTGAGGGGTATGCCTTCTTTCGAGAGCTTGCCCAAGGTATGATCCATGCCGAGGAAGATGTTGAAGTATCGGTGGTTGAAGTTGAGCATCCAGCCGAATGATGTTCCGAACGTGCCGAAAGCCACGTTGGCATCGGCCGAGAAGCAGTCAACCGGGTTGACATTAGCCGAGATGCGTACCTCTGTCCATGTATAGTTGCTCTGGAAGCGCGAGGAGCTGAGCAGACCGAAATGCAGACGGCGGTAGTACGGGAGGGCGTAGTCAACGCCGACGTTGAGAGTGGCGCCAAGTCCTACGTTGCGTGTGCCGGTATTGCCGTTGTCGGTGAGCTGGTACAGCTCGGCGAGGTCATCGCTAAGACGGTCCCATTCACTCTCGAAACTGTTCGAGGCGTCTTCGTCGGCGTTGAAGATGTATTTGTCGGTCGATACGGTACGGCTTCCGTTGGTCGAGGCGTGCATTGTGTCGAACCATGATATCCATCCGAGGTCGAGCACACCGAGCGAGAAATTAAAGTCGCGCCATTTGTAGGTGGCACCGAGGTCGAACGACATACCGAATCCGTTGGGACCGACTGAGCCGTCGCCGTCCATGTTCATGCCCGACACATACCGGCGGCCATCGTCGCGGGTCTTGGTCTCGTACTGGAAGCCGCCGAGGTTGGCGTAGATGTCGGCGTTGGTCGTTCCGGTCCAGGCATCCTCGCCGAGGGTCAGGTCAGCCTCCTTAAAATTGGCCTGCACATTGGCGAAACCGATAAGGAACTTCACTGCGGCACCTGCGCGGAGTCCGGGCACCTGCTTGATGTCGCGCGAGTGGTTGAGCGCGATTTCAGCGTAACCCATTGCCGAGGCGTTGAGATTGTGTATGTCGTAGGAACGGTTCGAGAGTCCGAGCTTGGCCATTTCGAAAAGTGTCTTCGGCACACCTGCATGAACGTCGGCGCGTGCATTGATCGAGATGGTATTGTATCCACCCCATGCCTTGAAACCTCCGGAAAGGACGTTGATCTTCATGTCGAGGCCGAGTTTGCTTGTGGAGCTGAGACCGTTGAGAAACGATGAAGAGACCTCGGGGTTTGTGAAGAGCACCGTGCGGCCATCTACCACATGATAGATGTCGGTCATATGGATATTGCCGCGCATGGCTGCGTTGATATTACCGAGGACGGGGAACGACACGAAGTTCATGTCGTTGCCGAAAGCGGGGTTCATCTGGTAACGGTAGTTGTAACCGTCAAGGAAGTATCCGGAGTTGGTGTTCTGGGCCGAAGCCATTGCACCGCCCGCTGCTATGACCGCACACGCGGCAAAAAGTCTTATGTTGGTTTTCATTTATGCTGTTCGTTAAGATGTAAGATGGCTTAAAATTCTTTCTCGTAGTAACCGGTTATTTTGGCACGGATATTTTCGAGCGAGAGTGTCTGCTCAGGCGAGAGAACCTCACCGGTAGAGCCGGATTCGAGCACTGCGACAAAACGGATTCCGTCGAGATGGTGCACTTCGCCTGTGAGTGCTATCACAAGGTCGGTCTCGGCGTTGGCTGCAAGTGTGTTGCTCTCGACCTTGGCATCAATCTGGTTGCCATCCTTGTCAAGGGCGTAGGCTGTGAGCTGGATGCTGACGGGGCAGTTGTTTACCGCATGTGCCGTAAGCTCAAGACGGGTGATGGTGATAGCATCGACCTCGTCATCGTTCCAGCCGTCGCGCACCTCGCTGTAGATAATGTGGGAGCCGTCGTTGAGTGCCAACGGAGCCATCAGCTCGTAGCGTCCTTCGGCTGCGGGGAGTGTATGGGGAAGGGTGAAACCGTTAACCTTCTGGGTAGGCACTCCGGCATCAACGAGGTCAATCTCAATCTCGTCGGGAAGTCCTTTCACGCTCCAGTCTGAGGGAGTGGTGAGCAGCGAGCCGAGCGTTGAGAATTTCTGCCATTTCAGACCGTCAGCGAAGCCGTCGGGAATCTGGAGGTCGTCGGCCGAGGGTGAGAGAACAAAGTTGTACGGACCCGCCTCGCCGAGAGAATGGCCGATTTCCACCGGGCTGTCGAGAGTGTATGTCAGAGGACTGAGACCGTCACGGAGAGTGGTCAGACGAAGACCGGTGCTGCAGTCAAGGGGTACACCTGCCACAGGGTTGTTTATCTGAAGATAAATCTGCGGGTTGGCAATGCTGATGCTGGTCTCCTCACCTTTCAGGAAGTCGGGAATGTCGGTAAGACGCACCGGAGCGATGTCAAGACCTTCGAGTGTGTAGCGGATCTCGCCGCTGAACGACTTGACCTCGAAATCCGAGAGGTCATAGGTTATGATAAATGTAACTTCATCGCGGAATGAAGTTGATATAGGCTCTATATCAACATATCCGCTCTCGATATGGAACTCGCTGTTGAAGTCGAGGCTACGGTCGGAGCGGATAGTCACTCCGGCGACTTTGGTGTCGATTCCGGTAGCGAGAAGGGCGATTGAGGCATGATTGTTGACTGCATCGACACGGGGTATGCGCCAGATACCGGTGGCCGAGTCGTATGTACCGGTGCTCGGGGTTGCAGTAAGTCCCTTTGGGGAGCGGATCACAAGGTCGGTGAATGCCATCGAAGAAATGGTGGTATGGGGATCCTCAATCTCAAGGTTGAGACGGAACTCGAAAGGTGCTGTCTCTATGTAACCGAGCGATACAATGGCGTCATCGATATCGATTGCATCGTAAGAGAAATAGTTTCCAACCTCGACGATCGGGTATATAAACTCTCCCATGGGAGCACGGTGGCGGCTGTCGGTGTCGCCTATGAGCCGGCGGAGTGTCTCGCGTGTCGGGTTAATTGGCTGGGCAGCAGCACTTACTCCATCTATGTTGATAGGCTTCGACTCGAATTTTCCGCTCTCGACGAGTGCGTAGAATTCGTTACCGCCGATATTGACCGACTGGATTTTGCTGTCCTGGTCTATATCAATGACATCGCCGAGCTTCACCGGGTCGATGTTTACCGGAAGCACGAGGTCGTTGATGTTGACGCGTGTTGTGGTGTCGGCGTTCGATAGGTCGTAGCTGTCGTCGACACATCCGAACAGGATGACCGACGCAGGCAGGAACGCCAGCGTTCTGAGTAGTGATTTCATCATAAATCAGTGGGGTTGTTATTGTTATTTTGGTTATTAGCAGCTGGAAGCCCAGTATAGGGCTTATAGAGCCTATGGGGCTTATAAGTCTAATAAGGCCTATGGGGTCTGAGTTACTTGCAAGTCGTTATGTCTGTGGCAAGTTGTGGAGAGCATGAGAGAGGTTTGGTATGGCCGGGAACCCTGCAGTTCCCGGCCATTATGAGATTTGAGGATTATTCTTCGACTTTCATCGAGAGAACACGGACGTCCTCTTTAGGACGGTCGGCGCGACCTGTCTCGACATTCTGTATCTTTTCGACTACATCCATGCCTTCGACAACCTCGCCAAACACGGTGTACTGTCCGTCAAGATGAGGAGTTCCACCCAGGGTGAGATATGTCTCGCGGATTTCCTCGGGCATCGGTTCATCTTTCACAACCTCTTCGGTCTGACGGGCAAGTTCCTGACGGAGCGCTTCCATGCCCTCGCGGTCGTTCTTCTCGCGGAACGCACGGATCTCATCCATGTGCTGTTTGACAAGGCCGTTGAAATATGCCTGCTTGCGCTCATGGTTGGCGCGCTCGGTCATCATGTCGAGGGTGCGGGCATCCTGTTTCTTACCGGTCACAATGTAGAACTGCGAGCCGGAACTGCGGCGTTCGGGATTCACCTGATCGCCTGTGCGGGCAGCCGCCAGGGCACCATACTTGTGATAGTGCTTAGGATAGTTGATCTCAGCCTCAAGAGTATACGAGGGGTCGCCGGAGCCGAGCATCGCGGTGCTGTCGGCTGTCTTTGAATTGGGGTCGCCGGTCTGGATCATGAAGTCCTTGATCACACGGTGGAAAAGGACACCGTCATAATACCCCTCACGCACGAGTTTAAGGAAATTGTCGCGGTGTATCGGGGTGTCGTCATACAGCTTGACTTTTATGTCGCCGAGCGTGGTGTGGATATCAACCACCTTGTCGGCCTGAGCATTTGCTATTGCCATGAATGTCAATATTAGGCTTAAAATTAATTTCTTCATATTCGGGTGGATTTGCCGGTTACATCACGTTCACCTCGGGGTGCATTCGCTTGTATATGCGGCGGAAATTGTTGTCGGTAGCGTTGAGCTCGGTCACACGGAGTTCGAAGTCATCACCCCAGATGGCCTGGAGCAATGAGCCGATATAGCGTCGCTCGCGGTCCTTGTCGATCGCCCCCTCTATAAGAGAGCCGAGCCAGGGTTCGAATTTAGCACGGTCTACCGCCGCGAGATAGCGTGCGGTACTTGCCAGAAACTGTCCCGAAGTATCAACCTGACGCAATTTCAGTATCAGAGCGTCCATCTCCTCACAACATGTGTCACAATGGTCCACAATGTACTGATATACCTCCATCCCCGCTTGTTCCAAGTTTTCCTTATCGCTTGATGTCTCCATCTTGTAATTTTGAATTCTTTAGATATTTTCCGCAGTCGGATGGCGTGCGGAAAAATGTTTTAGAAGATTTTCTTTGCAAAAGTAATAATTTTTTTGATTAATTTTGCAATTCAACTCATTAAAACTCATTTTAAGCAGGTATGGAGAGCTCAGACAACGTGAAGGGAGAGGGAAATTCGGCGAATAAGTTCCTTATCGTGATCGGCAGGGAATATGGCAGCGGAGGACGCCGCATCGGCAAGATGCTGGCCGAACGCCTTGGTGTATCCTATTACGACAAGACGTTGCTGAGCGAGGCGGCGAGTCGTCTGGGCTATTCGCCCGAGATTTTCGCGAGCAAGGATGAGAAGCGTCCGTCACTGCTACGCTCCATGCTGTCGTTCAACTTGGGAGCACCGACAGCCAACATCGGAGGCTCGACCCTGAGTGACGAGAAGATATATGAGTATCAGAGCCGCATCATCAAGGAGATATGCGAGCGAGAGTCGTGCGTGATAGTCGGGCGCACGGCCGACTATGTGATGCGTGAGCATCCGAACATGCTGAGTCTCTTTGTACACGCACCTCGTGAACACCGTGCCGAGGCCGTTATCCGCCGTGGCGAGACCACCGACATGCGCGAGGCCATGGACATCACCACGCGCAACGACCGCAACCGCGCATCGTACTACAACTACTACACCAACCGCGAGGCGTGGGGCCGCGCCTCGAACTACCACCTGTCGTTCGACTCCTCACGCCTGTCGGACGAAGCCATCCTCGCCGCCGTCCGCGCCATGCTCTCCGGCATATAATTCAACCGACACGGGTAAAATCCCGGTTTCCGCCTCTGCAAGAGGAGAAAAATATCGGACTACGCTTGGTGGAGTCGTAAAAATATTATAATTTTGCTTTAGACAATCAATCGCTTCAAGATTGGTTAGCCGGTGAGCAGCGCATGAGTGCAGCCAATCGGAACCACTTCATGCTACTCACCCCGCAACAGGTGACAACAACAAACCTAACATAACAACCAAAATCAAAACAATTGTAGCATGAAAAAACAACTACTATCACTACTGTGCTTCCTGGCCTTCGCCCTCCCCGGACTGGCGGATACATGGACCTCTACTCGCACAGTTGCTGCCGATTGGGATAAAATACTAAATCCAAGTAGCAGTAAAACTACTATCGCCCCCACAACCTGGACTGATACCTCAAATGACCTTGAAGGCACTTGGTCAATGGAGTACACCTGGCAGGCATCAGGAAATGTATACTACACACGTTCAAAAAATGGAATCCAAATGGGTTCGGGAAATGCCGGGCTTAAAGAAATGTTCCTTTCCTCCAATTCATTTACCGGTCAGATTACTAAAGTTACAGTCCAAGGTGCAAAATCAAACGGCTCTGCAAAATTGTCTGTAAAAGTCGGAGAGACCGAATTCACAATCAACGGCGACACATCTGCCACTCTTAATTCAACGGCTAAAGACCAAGTTTTCTCAGGCTCTGCAAGTGGTGAAATAACAATTTCATTCACTGGAAATGCTGATGGAAAATACATCGGGCTTTCGGGTCTAACTGTAGAATACTCAAATAATTCATTACCAACTACTTGCACCCCCCCCTATTTTCAATATTGCGCATAATTCGCAGGTGCCTGTGGGTACTGTGGTACGCGCTACTTGCGACACTCCGAATTCTACTGTTACCATAACCGGACTTGGTGCGGAAGCTGTTGTCGGAGAAGAAAAATCCGGTTATGCAGAGGTTACAATTTCAGAAGAATACCTAACCAAACTTCTCACACTCACAGCAACCGCAACCGTAGATGGTGAAGACGGCCCAATAACGTCTGATAGCACTTCAATCGACATTGAAGTTGTCGAAGCACCTAAAACTATAACAGAAGTTCTCACATACGACGTATTTAAAGATTCAAAAGGAGTAAATGCCACAAGCGGAAGTTCATCGTACGAAGACTACTCATTTACTTCTGAAATAACTGGCATTTCCTATTATGCCAACATGGCAACAGGAAACGAATCTATTCAGCTTCGATCATCTAAAAATACTGTCAGTGGCAAAACTCCATATAGTGGACTATTTGCCTCTTCGAACCCCCAAGGATGCATTCTTAAAAAAGTTACCGTAGAATGGAATTCAAATACAGCATCCGGTCGAACACTTGACATATATGGAGACAATACCAACTACGAAAGCACATCAGATTTATATAATGTAGATGGCCACTCAATTAAAGGCACAAACTTAGGAAGCTTAGAGATGGGGCCATCAACTGTGCTTGATATTACAAATGACTTTAGTTTCGTTGGTTTACGATCCCATTCTGGTGCCATGTACATCAGCAAAATAACTTTGGAATGGGAGAAGCCGGAGGCACCCGAGACTACTGACGTAACTCTTGCTTGGGGTGAAATGGCTAACGAATTTACAGTTGGCGAGACTGGAGCGACCGGTGAACTTACTGTTGAACCTGCCGAGGCTCTTCCTTATGTAAAGGTAACTTCGTCTGACGAGGAAGTCGCAACTGCTGAATTTGATGCAGAGACTGGTCTTGTCGAGCTGAATTTCCTCAAGGCTTCTGCTGAGCCGGTGGTTATCACCGCAACTGTTGACGACCCGGACGGCAAATATGTAGCCAAGGAAAACGCAACATTCTCTTTCACTGTAAAGGATGCAGAAGTTGCTCTTGAACCGGAGGCTATCGTGGTAACTCCCGCTCTTGACGATGACGGTTATATCACAGTCACAACCGGTTCTAAGATTACATTCTCATCAAAGAATGCAGCAAAACTCAGCGTATCAATCGATGGCGAGGAAACTCTTGAAGCAAACCCGTTCGTATTCACAGCAACAGATGATACTGAGATTGTAGTAATCCCCGTTGACAGCGAAGGCAAGCCTTATGAGGCTCTGAAACTGGAAGCATACATTCTTGTTGAAACGCCGGTTATGACAACCTCTACCTATACCTTCGACTTCACAAACGAGCAATTAATCGACAAAGATAATGAGATATATAATAATCCAAACTCATTGATGTATTTCAGAAGTGAAGATCCCGGGATATTTGACATGTGTGCTCAGATTATGGATGGATCCGGAACTTTGAGCTATCTTGATAACATCGGATGGAAGTATGGTACAGATTTAGAAAATGGAGCTGAATACTATATATCTGTTTATCCTCACGATAATCTGGATTACTCAATCATTTCTCTCAAATTTAATTATACAACTGACTATGAGGAACTGGTTGACTTTTCTGACATGGATGGCAACAGTATTGAAAACGGCGTATGGAGCGGGACACAAACTCCGGAAGGATTTAAAGTCCTCGCGTTGGATGAATTTATCCTCAACTCTATCGACGTGACTTTCGAGCATGAGGTTGTGAAGATGCCTACTCTTATCGGCGGCACTCAGGAGATGGGACTGGCTCTCACTCATGAGAAGGAGGACCACACGGTGTTCTTCAAGATTACTGATGCCTCTGGTGCTGATGTGACTGCTGACCGTATGCTCACCGGCGCGGTGGCTTCTGCTCCTGCACGTGCAATCAGCCTCGACTCCGACCACGATGGCCACACACAGTATATCGCCGGAAGTGAGTTCACAATGAAACCTTCCGACACGCTGACAACTTACGCACAGCATCCTCATGGCATGGTATCGGAAGTCTACAGCACAACTTACGAGGACATCGCTACCGGCATCGGCAGCATTGCAGCCGACAGCGAGACTGAGGTTGTTTACTTCAACATGCAGGGCGTACGTGTGACTGAACCGACCGAGGGCGTTTATATCCGCGTCGCAAACGGCAAGGCGACCAAAGTCGTCAAATAACAGATTGGAACATCCGGTTGCCCACCCAAAGGCAACCCGTCACCGCCATCAGCGCGGCTCCTACCCCATCGCGGCGGGAAAGGCACCACCTTTCCCGCCGCTATTTCTTTGTCACCGGTAATTCTATATTTACATATCGGTAATTCTATATTTGCATATATGACAGTGTTTCGCTAATTTTGCAGCATTCTATGGTATTAAGTACGTTTTAGTTTCTTAGGTAAAAAGTTTTTATGGGTAATTTTAAGAGGGAGGCTGTGTCGGCTTCCGCAGGGTGGCTCGCGCTGTCACCGGTCATTTTGTTTTTGGTTCTGTATGTGGTGGTGTCGCTGCTTCTGGGCGATTTCTATAAAATGCCGATTGCTGTGGCCCTGGTTGTCGCATCGGCATGGGCTATTGTCATTTTGCGCGGACGACCGCTGCTGAAACGGATAGAGGTTTTCTCGCGAGCGGCCGGTCATTCGAATATACTGTATATGATATGGGTCTTCATTCTCGCCGGTGCGTTCGCTACGGTCGCCAAGGAAATCGGGGCTGTCGAAGCCACCGTCTCGCTCGCTCTGCGGGCATTTCCCGCCGAGTTTGTCGTGCCGACTATCTTCTTCGCGGCCTGTTTCATCTCGCTCTCAATCGGAACATCCGTGGGGACGGTCGTCGCACTCACCCCGCTCGCTGTGGAAATAGCCGGGGCAGCCGACGGCAATGTGGCTTTCTATGTTGCCGTAGTGCTTGGCGGAGCGTTCTTCGGCGACAACCTGTCGTTCATATCCGACACCACAATCGCCGCAACACGCTCTCAGGAGTGCAATATGGCCGACAAGTTCAAGGCAAATCTCTGGATTGCGCTACCCGCAGCACTGGTCACGCTCGGTGTCTACATACTGACCGGAATCGACACCCACAGCGTCACTCTCCCTGCCCACGGAGACTGGGTGCTTATCACGCCGTATCTGGCGGTGCTCGGGCTCGCCATCGCGGGTGTGAACGTCACTGTGGTCCTTTCCGCCGGAATAGTGACAGCTGCCGTGCTGGGATTATGCTACGGCATGACACCGATTGACCTTGCCGCATCGGCCGGACGCGGCATCGACGGCATGGGGAACCTGATTATCATAACGCTGCTCGCCGCCGGTATGCTCGGCGTTATCAAGGAAGCCGGAGGCATTCAGTTCATTCTCCAGAGCCTTACCCGACATGTGTCGGGACGACGGGGCGGACAGATGGTCATATCTCTGCTTGTGGCCGTGGTGAACCTTTGTACGGCCAACAATACCGTTGCTATCATAACCGTGGGTGGAATATCGCGCGACATATCACGCCGCTTCGGCATCGACCCACGCAAGACAGCCTCGCTTCTCGACTCGACATCCTGCATAGTGCAATGTCTCATTCCCTACGGTGCCCAGACTCTGCTCGCCACATCGCTGGCCGGAATCTCCCCGGCCGCTCCGTTTCCATACCTTTACTATCCATGGGCGTTGGCAGCCATGACGGCTCTCTCGATTATTTTCCTTTTCCCACGCAGGCTGAACCGGTAGATTCGCCGGGCATACCGTCGGAACCGGTGGTTTCAACGGTATCGGCCGGACGAATGCGGCGCGGTGCGGCGGTGTTGATAATGAGCGGGACGGTCTCTCGCACAACCACGCTCGTGTCGAGTCCATAGGCATCCTGGTCTGACAGCGACATGCGGCGCAGGAGCGCGTGAGTGCGCAGCAGGAATGCCTCGCGGCCACGGCAGTTTGTCGAGGGTGAGAAGACGCGGTGGAGCATAACGAAGCGGAAGTCTCCAGCTATCCCCTCGGCACGCAAGGAGGGATAACCGCTCCTGAGGTCGAGCTTGCCGGCAGCCACCAGATCCTCGACAATCTGACGGAAATATACGCTCACCTTGGCCGGAACACGGAAACCGAGCCGCATGGAGACTACATAAATCGCCTCGGGAACAATGACATCAACCTTGTATTCGAGCGTGTCGGGCGCATCATCGCTCTCTATATGCACGAACCAGTAGTGGTCTGCCCGCTTCGGGTTCTTGTTGATGATTGAATAGAGCACCTTCGATTCTATCATGCCCGGATGTGACGAACGGTTGAGGTAGATTAGGTTTGAGGCATACTTGGGAATCTCTCCGTCGGCCTTGACAGCCGATATCAGACGCGAGTTGTCGGCGAGGGGCTTTAAATCCACGTACTGCGACCGGACAGCGGTTGCCTTGTTCCAGATAATCATGACCGCCGCAACAGCCCCGGCTGCAAGCATGGTGTACCAGCCTCCGTGGGTGAACTTGAACAGGTTGGCCGTGAAGAAGAGTCCCTCTAAAAAGAGGAAGAACACGCAGAAAAGAATACATAGGGCCTTTGACACTCCACGTGTGCGCATCCACAACGTCAGCAGCAACGTGGTCATAAGCATCGTGACGGTGATGGCCAGTCCATATGCCGCCTCCATGTGCGACGAGTCGCGGAAGAGGAGGACGGTCACGAGGCATCCGGCGAGCAATCCCCAGTTGACCGAGGGTATATAGAGCTGCCCTTTCTCGTCAGATGGATATTTGATTTTCAGCTTGGGCCAGAAGTCAAGGTTGACTGCCTCGGAGAATATGGTGAACGATCCGCTGAGCAACGCCTGGCTGGCGATAACGGCGGCAAGCGTGGCCATGATTACACCGACAATGGTAAGACTGTGCGGAATGATGGCATAGAAAGGATTCACGCCGTCAAGGGGTTTCCCCTCGTTGGCTATCAGCCACGCACCCTGTCCGAGATAGTTGAGGATAAGCATGACCTTGACAAATAGCCAGCTGACGGTGATGTTGCGCCGTCCGCAGTGCCCGAGGTCGGAATAGAGGGCCTCGGCACCGGTCGTGCAGAGAAAGACAGCACCGAGTATCAGGAACCATTCGGGCGAGGAGAACATGAGCCTGACGGCATACCAGGGGTTGAACGCCCGGAGCACGCCGGGGAAATGCAACATGGCGAAGCATCCGAGCACCCCGAGGGAGAGGAACCAGAGCATCATGAAAGGGCCGAAGAAGCGGCCTATCATTCCGGTTCCGGCACGCTGCATGGCGAAGATGAGGATGATTACAGCCACCACAATCGGTATAACCTTGACACCGGGTGCGACAATGCGTATTCCCTCTATGGCCGAGGTGACGGTCACGGCCGGGGTAATCATACCGTCGGCGATAAGGGCGGCGGCTCCGATGGCGGCCACTATGCATGGCCATTTGCGCGGCAGCCGACGCAGCAGGGCGAAGAGGGCGAGAATGCCGCCTTCTCCTTTGTTGTCGGCACGCAGGGCGAGAAGAACATATTTGAGTGTGGTCTGGAGTGTCAGCGTCCAGATGACGCACGACACCGCTCCGAGTATGTAATCGGCATCATACGACGGATTCACCCCCGTAATCGCCTTCATGACGTAGAGGGGCGAGGTGCCGATGTCGCCGAAAACTATCCCGACCGTGACAATCAGCCCCGCCAGCGTGATGCTGTTCTGCAGTGATTTCTTACCTTTCATAACTTGTCAGCCTTTAATAACTTGCCAATATGGATGTAATCAAAACGCCGTCAGACAACACCGGGTTCATCAAACAGATTTTAGACTTGCGGGAATTGAATCATGTCGTTATTTTTTGCTATTTTTGCAACATGAAATTACTGATTATCGAGGATGAACGCCAGCTGTCGGACGACATTGTGAGTTTCCTGAGCCGCGAGGATTATCTCTGCGAGCAGGCTTTCTGCGTGTCGGAGGCCATGAACAAGGTTGACATCTACGAATATGACTGCATACTTCTCGACCTGATGTTGCCCGACGGGTCGGGTCTGGAGATTCTGCGCCGCATAAAGCAACGCGCCCCCCAGTCGGGCGTGATAATCATCTCGGCGAAGGACTCGCTCGACGACAAGGTCGAAGGACTCAAAATCGGTGCCGACGACTATCTGCCGAAGCCTTTCCACCTGCCGGAACTGAGCATGAGGATTTTCGCGCTGCTTAGGCGCAAGAATTTCAATTCGGCGAACCGTCTGGAGACCGGCGGAATAACAATCGACCTTCTCGCCCGCCGGGTGTCAACCGCAAATCATGCGCTCGACCTGACGAAGAGCGAGTATGACGTGCTGCTGTTCCTGATAGAGAACCGGCGCCGCGTGGTGTCGAAAAGTGCCTTGGCCGAGCATCTGAGCGGCGACATGGCCGACATGATGGGAGACTTCAATTTCGTCTACGCCCATATCAAAAATCTCAAGGCCAAACTGGCCGAGGCCGGGGTGGTTGACTGCATCAAGACCTACTACGGCACGGGCTACAAATGGGTTGCTGAGTCATGAAACGGAGCGCATTGCAAAAGAAACCACGCACTCTGCTGTCGCGCACGTTGGGGAGGTTCCTGATATGTGTGACAGCGGTGTTCATGCTCAACGCTCCCCTGTTCTATCTTATACTCCGTTATTTCTACGCCGACGGGCCGGAAGATGATGTGATGGTCGGCATGACGCTGCTCTTCCTGCTGAATTTCGTGGTGATAAGCGTGGCTTATTTCATAACGCTACGTTTCGCTACCCACAGTCTGTGGCATCCGTTCGACGACACTCTGCGCAAGACGGAACGGTTCAATATCGCCAAGGATGAGGTGCCTCGCTTCAACGAGACTGACATCAGCGAGTTCAACCGGCTCAACCGCTCGCTCGCACAGCTCATGGAGCGTGACCATGAGTCGTTCCGCATACAGAAGGAGTTTACCGAGAACGCCTCGCACGAGCTTCAGACACCCTTGGCTGTGATACGCAGCAAGCTCGACCTGCTCATGCAGGAGGAAATGAATGAGCGGCAGATGAACATTGTGTCGGACCTGTATCACCTCACCATGCGCATGAGCCATCTGAACCGTAATCTGCTGCTGCTCGCCAAGATTGACAACGCACAGTACGCCACGGCCGAGGAGGTAGACATAGCGACTCTCCTGGCCGAGACGCTGCCTATGTACGGCGTGTTGCAAAGCGACATACCGATAAAGGTGTCCGACCGCAGGAGCGTGCATGGACGAACACTGCGGGCGAACACCGTACTTCTGGAGTGTCTGTTGAAAAATCTTATTGTCAATGCTCTGCGGCACACGGCACCCGGTGGTGACGTGACCGTCACCATGACCGACAAGACGCTGACCGTGAGCAATACGGCAATGGACGGCCCGTTGCGCGAGGAGACTCTCTTCCGGCGTTTCCGTTCGGGCGAAGTGCGCCACTCAGGCACGGGACTCGGCCTGGCCATAGTGCGCAGCATCTGTGACTTCCACAAATGGACGGTCTCATACAGCTTCGCCGAAGGCCGCCACACATTCGTGTTAGGCTTTAGTAAAGCCTAAATACCAGTCGTAGAAGTTGCGTATGCCCTCCTCGATTGAGACTTTGGGTGAGTAGCCGAAGTCCTGCTGGAGACGGGTGGTGTCGGCATAGGTGCAATATACGTCGCCCGGCTGCATACCCTCCATCTTCATCTCGGCCTTGCGTCCGGCTACTTTCTCGATGGTGTGTATGAAGTCCATGAGCTGCACAGGCGACGAGTGGCCGATGTTGTACACGCGGTGGGGAATCTTCTCCTGCGACGGATGTTCGAGCAGAAGCATCAGGCCATCGGTGATGTCGTCGATATAGGTGAAGTCGCGCTGCATGTCGCCATGGTTGAACACGCGTATCGGCTTACCTTCGAGCACGGCGCGGAGGAAGAGGAACGGAGCCATGTCGGGACGTCCTGCCGGACCATAGACGGTAAAGAAGCGAACTCCGGTAGCGGGAACGCCGTAGAGCTGGCTGTAACAGTAGGCCATCAGCTCATTGCTCTTCTTGGTGGCGGCGTAAAGGCTCACCGGTGAGTCGGTGCGGTCGGACTCGGCATAAGGTATGTGGTCGCTCATGCCGTAGACGCTGCTGGAGCTTGCATAGATAAGGTGCTTGACCGGATGGTTGCGGCAGCATTCGAGGAGGTTGAGGAAGCCGACAAGGTTGCTCTCCACGTATGCGTAAGGATTCTCAATCGAGTAACGCACACCGGCTTGAGCGGCGAGGTTGATAACAATCTCGAAACCGCTGTCGGCGAACAGACGGTCAAGGCTGATACGGTCGGTGATGTCCATCTTTATGAAAGTGAAAGAGGGATTGAGCGAGCTGACCACGGGCTTGCCGTCGCGTATGTCACCCTGAGCCACGCCGAGGCGCTCCAGACGCCAGTATTTGAGAGCGGTGTCGTAATATGAGTTTATATTGTCGATGCCGATCACCTCATGGCCGAGGCGCAGCAGGCATTCCACTGTGGCCGCCCCGATGAATCCGGCGGCTCCTGTAACAAGTATCTTCATTTCAAATTTGTTTCTTTTTTCAGAATGATGAGGTTGCGCACGTAGGCCACAAGTCCGAACGACTGGCCTATGATGAGCACGGGGTCGTGGCGGATTATTCCGTATGACACGATGGCCAGCGAACCGGCGAGGCTTATTATCCAGAATCCGGCGGGAAGGGTCGATTCTCCCTCACGGCGCGAATAAAGCCACTGGTATATGAACCGCAGGGTGAACAGTATCTGTCCGAGCGAGCCGTATATGACGAGCCACATCGGTATGTCGCTGTTGAGAAGGAAGCGGTCAATGAATTCCGCCGCGTTTCCGGCTACACAGACTCCGGCCACGACGGGCGTGAGTATGAGCACTATGCGGAGAAGCATAGGCACGCGTCGCCACACACCCTTGATGTTGAGGTTCCAGAGGTAGATGTAGTAGGATATCACCTGGCCGAGCACTATGGCGAAGTCGTTGCGCAACCACCCGTAAAGGCAGAGCAGATATGCTCCGGCGATACTTAGAATCCAGAACACAGAGGGCGACAGCACCTTGCGTGCCCGCTCCGACATGGCCCATTGCACCAGGATACGCGCCGAGAAGAATCCCTGAGCGAGGAACCCGATGGCGTATATTAGATATGAATTGTCCATGCCGGCGTTATCAGGCTTTTCGGAAGTTGTCGTCGCTCACCGAGTAGTTTATGTAACGTTTCTTCATCCAGCGGTAGGCGAAGCAGTCCATGAACGGAGAAACGAGGCGGTTCCAGAGATGGTATTTCGACACTCCGGCCGTGCGGGGAAAGTGACGCACGGGAACCTGCTTGACGCGACCCTCCTGAAGCTGGATGAGCGCGGGGAGAAAGCGGTGCATTCCGGTGAAGAAGGGCACGCGGCGGGCGTAGTCGGTGTGCATCACCTTGAGGGGGCAACCGGTGTCCTGCACGCCGTCGTGGGTCATCATGCGGCGGAATCCGTTTGCAATCTTCGACTGGAGTTTCTTGAAGATGGTGTCCTTGCGGTTGGCACGGATACCCATCACAAGCTCATAGTTCTCGATGTCGGCGAGGAGCAGGTTGAAATCCTCGGGTGCGGTCTGGAGGTCGGCGTCCATATAACCGACATAGGGGGACTCGACGGCATCGATTCCCGCCTTCATGGCCGCGCTCAGGCCACCGTTGCGGCCGAGATTGAGGTAGAAAAAGTCGGTGTGGCGGCGGCATATCTCGCGGATACGCTCCAGACTGGAGTCGGTCGAGCCATCGTTGACAAACAGCACGCATGTGGCCACACGCGCCTGCGGCAGAAAGACGCTGAGACGGGACTCAAGTGCGTCGATGTTGTCCTCTTCGTTGTAGACGGGGACTATTACTGTGAGTTGATAAAGTGAGGTCTTGTTCATTGTTCTGAAATATATTGTTGTCAGCGCACGGACACAGCGGCGGTGTCCTTGGGCGTGAGCTTGGTTGCGTGAAATATGAAAAGGTCGCTGTAGCGTTTGGTATTCTTCGGACGGCGGTTGTCGTCGTAGCGGTCAATATATGTCGAGTCGGCCACCTCCCACAGTCCGGTAGGAAGAGCCTGACCGGCACGCTGATGAGTAAGTATGACACAGGGCATATGCGCTGCCACGGAGTCGGCGCTGATGGCGCGGATCGGACGGTGGGCGGCATAGACAAGCTCTATGCGGAGCTCCTCGGTGTCAAGGTGATAGAACGGGAGGCCGTCGAGCTCGCGCAGCTCGCGCGTGCCGGATATGCTCTTCATCTCTGGGTTGTTGACCACGCTGCGCATGAGCGTGATCACCGTGCATTCGGCAGCCATGAAGAGCAACGCGACACCGACAAGCATCACCATGGGGCGCAGACGCACCGTCGCGGCGATGAGCCATGCGGCGAGTGTGACGTCGATGATTGTGAACGCTATCCATACACCGAGACTTAAAGCACCGGGCTTGACACCGAAAATCCACCCGGCAACAGGGAGCGCAAGCATGACGAGGGCGATAAGGCCGCAGTTTATCCGGAAGAGTATCCGGTCAGATTTTGCCGGATTCTTGAGATCGGCAAAGGCATTTTTCCACCACACGAGCATACAGCCCATGACGTAGCTGGCCGGTATGAGTATAGGGAGCAGGTAACGGCTCTTCTTCTCGGGGAGCAGCGACAGGAGAACCAGCGAGCATACGAGCCAGCCGAGCGATATGAGCCACCGGCGCGACGTGCGGCGGCGACGGTTGAAGAGCGGCAGGAAAATCGAGGTGAGCATGAGCAGCGACCACACGCCGGTCTCAAGGAAGAATTTCCAGTAGTACCACCATGGACGCACGTTGCGGTTGATCCATGAGCCTGATTCCTTCTCGACCACGGCGCTGAGAGCGTCGGCCTGTGCGAGGTGAACGTAGAGGTACCACCAGCCGCCGATGGCCAGAGCGAGTACAATCATGACGGTCAGGGCACCCCACTTGCCGCGCATGGAGGGACGGCGGAAGGTGAAGTAGCTGATTATGAAGGGAAGGAAGAGGGCGTAGAGCGACACCGGGCCTTTGCTCATGATGGAGAGCCCGGTGAAAAGTCCGGCCCACAGGAACTGTCTCCACGCGCATGGCCGTTCGGAGACGGCGCGGGCAAAGTGGTAGATGCCGCCCATCATGAAGGCGTGGCAGTAGATGTCCCACGAGGCGGTGCGCCCCATGAGTATGACGTTGTAGCAGGTGCAGAGGAGCAGCGTCGGCACGAACGGGTCAAGACGCAGAATGCGGCGCGAGAACCGCCAGAAGTAGTAGACCAAGAGCAGTGCGGCAAGTCCTGCCATGGCGCGTTGGAGTGCCACGTTGTCGGGCGACACAATCTCCGCGACGGCTGTGGTCCATGTGGGCAACGGCGGTTTTTCGAGGCGGAGCGTGCCGTTCATGGTCGGGATGATCCAGTTTCCGTCGTAGACCATCTCGCGGGCCGTGACAATGTTGCGCGACTCCATAATGTCGGGCACGAGAACCTGGTTGTTCACAAAAAATGTGACCAGGCAGACCAGCACCGCGAAGGCAATCTTGAGTTTCGGGTAAGTGTAGGTTATCTTCATAGCTAATGGTTTCAATAGTGAGAGCCGGGGCTTTGGAATCAATCGTTATTACCGAGGCTGACCACCGCGTAGCCGCCTACGACCGTGTCGCAGCGTGCGGCATCGAGTGCCTTCAGATGTTTTGTCTTGGTGATGATCACGACCCCGCGTGTTACCTGCGGCGAGGGAACGCTGTCGTCGGGAATTATCCGCACGTCGCGACCGAGGTAGACATCCATGTTCTCGGAGCGTTTCACCCGCCATGTGCAGATATCCGTCGTGCCCTGCGAACGGGCCTCAGTCCGGGCGGCCCGGCATATCTCGCCGTAACCGATAGAGGCGTTGAGCTGAGGTGTGGCCCATCCGGCTGTGAATATAGCGAGCAGCATACCGGTGGCAAATGCCCGGAGCGAGAGGTCAACGCGGTCTCCCCTGCCGATCCGGCAATAGAGAAGGCAGAGAACCAGGATGCCTGTCGCGCTCAGCAATGCAGAGGCAACTATAAGCCACCAGTCAAAGAGCCATGCGGTTTTCGGTTGTGCAGTGAGGACAAGCATCGCCGGGAGGGCGAGCACAAGCACACCGGACGGGACTGCGACAGCGGCACGCAGCAGCCGTGTGGAGCCGACACGCGCCAGGTACATTACCGTGGCGTAAGAGAGAAAAGGGAATATCGGCACGAGATAGACCGGAAGTTTCGAGCTTGAGCAGGAGAGCATTACAAAGGTCGTGATGCTCACGGTCAGGAAATAGCACATCATGCTGCCACGGCTGAAACGCGGCATGAACATTCCACCCAGTGCGGCGGCCACAAGCAGCGACCAAGGCGCCATGCTGTACCAGAAGGTGATGAGGTAGTAGTAGAAGGGCCGGACGTGCTCGGAGGCTTTTACGGCACGGTCAACCGTCTGATGGAAAAGCAGGTTGTCGAGATATTCGTAACCACCTTCGGCATAGACGGCACCGAACCATAGGCCGCACAGCGCGAGCAGTGGTATCCATGTGCGCCATCCCCAGTAGCGGAAGAAGTCGCGTATGCGTCCGGAGATGAAGAGGAAAACAGTCGTGGAAAGCAACGGCATGAGTATTCCGACCGGTCCTTTCGAGAATATCGCCATGAAAACCCACACCGGGAAGAGCCACCGCTCCACCCGGTTAGTGGTCATGTCGGTGTACATGCGCCAGAACGACCGCAGAGCCAGCACTATGAAGAGCGTCATGAGCATATCCATGCGCAACGTTACGGCGAGACCGAGGAACAGCCCACCGGTAAGAAGCACAATGGAGCCGGAGAGACGCGGAGCGGGTTTGAGCTCGTTGCACGTCCAGCGGTCCATGACCTCGGCTGTGAGCAACGCCGGTATGAGCGAGAATAGCGACAGCAGCCACATCAGGTGCTTGCCCGCTATCATACGGCAAAGCATGACTATCCAGAGATACAGCGGGGGTTTGTCGGCATATGGTACGCCGTGGTTCGTGAAAGTGAAGAAATTGTGCGAGCGGAGAGCCTCGTCGGCAATGCTGAGGTAGCGCAGCTCGTTTGACGGTGTGTAGTCGCGGAAGATAAGCACCGGCAGCAGGGCGATGCAGATTCCGGCATACAACAGATATCTTGATTTGTTTGTTGTCATTGATGTCGGGTATGGTCGGATATGCCGGGGAGAGTGTGCACATCCATGATAATCCGTAAGTCCCGGGAGAGCGGGTTAATAATGCGCATTATTTATGCGCGGCAAAAATATAAAAAGATTTTGTAGGAAATTTGAATCGCCACTTCCGCGGGCGTATTTCCCCACACTTTTCCACCGCACCCTGACCACATTTTTCGAGGCATCTACAGCCGTAACGCGCTGGATACCGCTTATTTTTTGTAACTTTGCAACCGCTATGGAGTTTATACGACGCTGGTGGCCGACTGTCCTGACTTTAGGACTGGTACTTTGGCTGACTCTGGCACCCGACCCGGTGCCGACTGAAGACATACCTCTTTTTCCGGGAGCAGACAAGCTGGTCCACGCCATTATGATGGGTGGACTGACCGGTGCCGTGATGTTCGACTACGAGCGCAACGGCCTGCGCCGCACGTCGCGGCTTACACCTGGACGGGTATGGACAATTGTAATCTGCGTGGGCTTGTTCTGCGCTGCCGACGAATACGCCCAGAGCGCCATGGGGCTTGGCCGCTCCACCGACTTCCTCGACCTTCTCGCCGACTGGACGGGAGTGGCAGTTGCCGCGCTGATCACCCCTCCCCTGCTCCGCCGCATTCTCCGCAAATAAGCAGCCATGCGGCGGAAGAGGAATTCAGTTGGAGAGGAATTCTTGCTTGCGAAGTGCGCTTTATTCCGAAGCAAGCGGCACAAGGTATCCATAACCCGCTGCCACCATTTCCTCAAGCGGAATGAAACGCAGCGAGGCGGAGTTTATGCAATAACGCAGACCTCCGCTTTCAACGGGGCCATCCTCGAAAACATGGCCGAGATGTGCTCCTGAACTTGCCGACCTCACCTCGGTCCGCAGGCGACCGTAGCTTCTGTCCTCATGTTCGGTGACAAGCGTGTCGTTTATGGGACGCGAGAATGCCGGCCACCCGCAGCCTGAGTCATACTTTGCCGACGATACGAACAGCGGTGTACCGTCGGTGATGTCAACATAGATACCACGACGGAACTCATGGTCATACTCGTTGGTGAATGGACGCTCGGTCGCGCCGTTCTGTGTGACTTCCCACTGAAGAGGCGTCAGACGCTTGCGGAGTTCCTCGCGCGAGCACTTTTCCGCTTTCCCTTCGGTCAGGTTTTCGCATTCATCGGCCTCCGGTTTCCGACCCAGATTCTTCGCTTCCCAGAAAAGTGCACGGTCCACATGGCAATAGCCACGGGGATTCTTCACAAGATATTCCTGATGGTACTCCTCGGCAGGGAAAAAGTTGGCAAGAGGCTTCACCTCGATTGCGAGCGGCGATGAATAACGACGCTGGAGAGCGGCCACGGCGGCATCGATTACCGGGACATCATCGCGGTCGGTATAATAAATACCGGTGCGATACTGCGTGCCGACATCATTACCCTGACGGTTGAGCGATGTCGGGTCAATGCTTCGGAAATACAATTGCAGCAGCGAAGTTAGTCCTACCAGATCAGCATCATAGACAACGCGCACTGTCTCGGCCGCGCCCGTCCGGCCAGTACACACCTCCTCATAAGAAGGATTATCGACACTGCTGTCAGCATAACCGGCGACAGTTTCCCTGACGCCCGGCACGAGCGAGAAAAGATGCTCCGTTCCCCAGAAGCATCCCCCCGCCAGATAAATAGTCTTCAGATTCATAACAACACATTTAAAACGACCGCCCCCGGGGTTGCCGGAAGCGCCCGTACATAACCGACCCATCCGGCAAACCCGGACAGGCCCGTACATTATCAACGCGACTCTCAGCACAATGTTTCACCCCATGACTTCCCATCGCGGCATAAACAGCAACATAATTGAAAAAAATATAAACAAAACCATTGCAGAATAAAATAAAATTACTAACTTTGCAGAGCAAAAGCAGGAAGCGCAGCTGTGCCCCACAGCACACCCCACCGCTCTCAGCCCAGCAAGGTCCTATAGCTCAGTTGGTTAGAGCACCTGACTCATAATCAGGGAGTCCTTGGTTCAAGCCCAAGTGGGACCACAACTTAAACAGCTAAATATCAAGCGATTAGAAGCGACCCTAACCGCTTGATTTCTTTTTGCCCCATTTCCTTGCACAAAATTTGCACACACCCCGCCACCCTGCACAACCACGCACACCGGTAAACATCAAGCCGTTACCACATTCACAGGGCAACGGCTTGAACACAACATTTTATGAAAATAGCAATGGCTATCTACCGGTGGGTATCGTTATACTACGCCATACTTAGCTGCAATATCTATCATACGATTATATCGATAATGATGCTTGCTTTTCAGAATGGAGTCATATTTTGAATCACATTCCTCATAACTATAATGTGGGTAGAACTGACTTATCTGATGAAAGGTTTTACGCCCGGCATCACCAAATATTGATCTGATGACACGCCCTATACAATACCAATCTTCGTATCGTTGAGTAATATCAATTTTAAGGTCTAATATTCTATCTATAAGGACTATTATTCTATTGGTAGATGAGACTGCTGATACAGCTGCGGACATGCCAATACGTTCTCCTAAAAAATTGCACGTTGGTCAAGAAGTAATAATCGGTTGGTTTCCGGATTATTATGTTCGAGTTGGTTATGAGGGTGATTATCAATTCAGAATATTAAATACCTCCCGAAATATTAAACGAGTTCCGGGCGATTTATTTAAAGCTGCCGGGTTCAAAATTAAACTACCTCCCGTCTGGTCTTGCAACTACGAGCTAAATAAATACGGTCAACGGATAGATAATGACGGTAACATAATTTTAGGAAAAGATTTGGCATCAACAAAACCCCAAATTAAAGCGAGCGGTGTACCTCGTTATCTCACTATCTCACTGATTCCAGTCAACAAGAATATGACACAAGATAAATAAAATGAAGAATATTTTAGAACTTATTATTTTTCTATATTAGAATTCTCTCTATAAAATATCTTTTTATAAAATTCATTCATTTTACTCATTAATAAATAATGGATAAAGTACTCATTTCATTCACTTTATCCATTATTTTTGTATGGTTGATTTGTTCAGAGAAGATTCAGGAGATCATTGAGTTCAGAGTGGCGGTTGGAGACAGTTTGTTCGGTTATCTCCGTGGCATTGATTTCTTGTTGGTGGTACTTCATGGCGAGCTGGAAGTATGTATCGTATCGAGCCCGCACATGAGCAGGCAATGGACTTGAAAGCGGCAACACATCAGTAGCTCTTGGAAAGGAATGTTGATGCTTGAAGTCAGAGCCGGTGACCACACAATAGCAATCTTCATCGGCGTAGAGCCAATAATTGTCATCGGTGCGTTCTGCACCGACACCCTTCCTTATGCAGACTTTCTCTACAATCTTGCGCACTTCCCAGCATTGTTCAATTGTGCGAGGTGAGCGTACTACAACTCCAATAGTTACCATGCCATTGTCACGGTCATGCACCTCTACCACATCGCCGGGGCTGAACGCGTCATCGCGTCCTCTGAACTTAGCAAATGGTGTGTTAAGATCTTCAATCACGGTAGAGCAAGCGGATTGAGATACAAGTCGTCCGTGTCGGTCATAGACCCACAACCGACGATACTGATTATCAGAAATATCGGCATTGTATGGCAATTCATAGACATAGAGCGCATACAGCAGCTGATTCATATATTCCTTGCCGACGAATCGTCGCAGCATAAACTGCACTGTATCAAAATCAGGATAAATGAAACTCTGTGTCCTCACCACCTCAAACTTTGTGGGATAACTGTCGGACTGCGGCTGATGCTTGAACCTATGCACATCAATTCTATAGACGGACTTACCCTCCGGAATAACCGGCAATTGATAGGGTTGAGGTGGTTTGCAATTGGTTTTAATCCAGTTACAAACATTTTCAATCTCCTCAGCCTCAACAAAACAACATTGAATCCTCGTCGACGGTGCATAAAAGCTACTATAGAGCATGTCTCCACGTCCAATCAAGCGTTCGGCTGCCGGGGCAAGAATCGTGTTGGAGTCCTTCAGTTGATCTACCCGGAATGCTATTCGTTCCGTGAAGTTGACTTTGATCCCTCCTGTAATAACATTCGTTTCCTGGCGTTGTGTAGCAATAATAACATGTATTCCCACATCCCGAGCTTTTGCTGCGATCCTGGCAATGATACTTTCAGCATTTTTGCCTATTGACATAATCAAATCAGCAAACTCATCTATACAAACGACTATGTACGGCAAATGATGATATCCGTCTTGCTCTGACAGTTTTCCTTCTTGGATTAGTCTATTATACACCTCCAAATTTCGGCACTGTGCACTTCTGAAAAGATTGTATCGTTCATCAATCTCAACGGCAATAGTATTAAGTACTTCCAATGCCTCGTGCACATCGGTTATAACCTTCTGACCAATGCCCGCAAAATCAATAAAATATTGCCGTGCGATTTTGTTATATTGATTGAATTCGACCATTTTGGTGTCAATCAAAATCAGCTTCAAATCTTCAGTGGATTTCTTGTATAGCAACGACAGAATAATATTGTTGAGCAGAACAGATTTACCTTGTCCAGTCATTCCGGCAATGAGCAGATTGGGCATTCTTGTCAAATCTCCAACAATAGGCTTGTTCTCTGATGATATGCCTAACGCAATCGGTAATTTTTCCTCTGATTTTTGAAATTCATCAGATTCAAGTACTCCACGCAATCGAACGATTTGTAAATCTAGTCGCGGAACTTCAACTGTGATTATACCTTCACCGGAAAATGGCAAACTCAGACTGATTGGACCATATTCCGACAAAACTTCAATGAGCGTTTTTTCGCAAGAATTAATCTTCTTTACTTTCCATCCCACATTCGGTCTAAATTCATATCTCACTACAGTCGGACCGACAATTAATGCCAATTGACTGACCTCAATCTTATTCTTTCTGAATCCGTCAATAATGCGCTGACGCATATCCTCAACAACCGATATATCGATTGTCTTTCGAGCCGGACTCTGTGTGAGCAAATCAAGTGGCGGCATCATATAGTTCTGTTTCATATCGGTTCTCAAGAGATTATTGATTAGCAGCAAAAGGCATATAAACTCAAATCACACTCCCCGATTTTTTCTGAATCGTGGGCAATTCCGACTTTGATTTTAACATCCTCGTCCGAGAATATTGATATGAATTTATTATGGAGTATGCTTTGTGCGCTCCTGAACAATTTCGCTTTGTTTGGGAAATTTGATCCAATGAAAATTACCAAATAGGCAGTCTCACAACGTTCAAACATACGTTTATGCGAGATGAACAAGTTGTTAGCTGCATCGGAAAGAGCTTCATCGGGATTATACACTGATGCGTCTGCCATTGCTGTATCAGAAAAGGCATCACCAAAATCAAGCACTTTTTCAACTACCTCCTTTGGAGTCAACCAATTAGTGTAGGGTTGCGCGTCATTGAATTTACGAAGGTGTTCTCGCATAAGTTCGTCACCGATGAAATCGATGCTATCGTATGAAAGATTCCACTCATGGGTCTCCCGAAACTCCGTCTTGTCCCGGTGCCGTTGCTCTTCTTCGTGAATCTTTTTTTCAGCATCCGCAGTTAACATGGCATCGTTTTCTGTATACATTCTATTGTATTCATGATATGCCTCAAAATCATGGCATCTGTAATCAGATGAGAGTTCTTCATCAATTAATACGTCTAAGCAACTTGGCAATATGACCCTTTTTACATAGACAGAAAATATCTCCCAAGCTCTATTCCAAAGGTTTAGTTTTTCATAGTATTCATCAGTGGTGGAACGTTTTTCCTCTCTTGAAAGTAAAAAAGAAACAGCACTGAGTATCAATATAACCCTTTCAGAATCTTTTAAAACTTCAATTGCTTCATAAAGATATTCATACGGGTCAAATGGTTTATTTCCGAGTTGTCCATTGACCAAAGCCTCAAATATTGAATCTGACAATGTTGAAGTGTATTTATCCAGTAAATTTGGATTTAGGCATTTCTGTGTCGCCATCCAATCAGAGAATTCCTGCCAATTCGGGAAACTATATTGACATAATAACTGACTCATTAGAAATAAGGTTTAGTTTCGCAAGGAGTCGGTCACAAGACCGACTCCTTGCGTTGGAATTTTTATTCGGTTACTGTTAACGATTTGATGAACTCTGAGTAGCGGCGGAGGGCAGATCGGGAATTTTCGAGTTGACGCAGTGACATTTCAGTCTCGTTCATCTCTTTGATGCGCTCGGTCAGTTTGCCGTCCAAGGCGTCAAACATCTCGTTGATTTTTGCGGTGTTCCTTGCCTTTATGAATACGGGAAGCATCGCGAGGATGTCATAGCCGGTCTTGCAGAACAGCTTTTTGTTGACTGACTTGATCAGCGACACGTACGACTCTGCGGTGTCGGGAACAACCTTATTAAGATTGTCCGGCGAAATCAACCAACCGAAGAAACGATTTTCAAGGAACAGTGTCGATGCGCTTTCGCGCGATTTTTGGATTCGTTCATTCATTTTTTTTGCTTCATCAATTGCATTGGCCATGCACAGGCTAAGGAAGTCTGCATGTTTGCGGAAGGCGCTGCGCCAATTGCTGATTGCCTCGGGTGTTTCATCAAAGATTTTCTTCTTTGCCTGCTCAATTTCTTCGGTAAGCAAGCCATCATACCATCTGATGAGTTCATCGCAGGTGGCATAATCGCATTCATAAAACGACTTTTTGAAGAGCGTATAGAAGTCTTTGCCGTTGACATAAATCAGTTCGTCGGCATTTTCAAGCCATCGCTTATAGTTAACGATTGACCCCTCGGAAAGATTTTCCTGAGTTTTGAGCCATTCATAAAACTCTTCCTTGAATAGGGGCATTTCCACTCCCTCTAACTCGCGCTCAATTTCTCTATCAAGCAGACGTGCTGACACAATCAAGAAATCTGCAAATCCTTTACTCATAATAAAAAAATTAAAGTTATTACTCTTTGATTATAAGGTTTGTAAATCTTGGCTCTACTTAAGATTAGAAATATCGTATATAATAGCCACACAACGCAAAAGCGGAAGAGCCGCTTGCCACATCTTAAGGATTCGGTGCCTGGAAAGACCGCTAATGAAAGATATGGGGCAAACTCTCCCGCCATAGGTGTGCAATGACGCGAGAGTGTCCACTTCATCTCTCATCAGGGCTTGAGGTTTCCAGGCTTCAATCCTTAAGAATCAGTAAGACACTTTCGTGTTGTACTTCTTATGTCTCCGGATTCATTTCTGATTCCGACACTGCGAAATTACAACATTTTTCGTGTCCCACCAAATTTTCAAGAGAGAAATTTTGCGCTAATAATCTGTTTTTCAATCACATTCCGACTATATCAAATGCGGCAAATTTCACAAAAAAAGAAAACAGGATTTCGGCGTGTAATAGAATCGAGGCATAAAATAATGAGTTAAACAATGATAGAAATAAAAATTCTCCCACATCCAAAAGCGGTTGTGAGAGAAAATCGCGATTTCTTAAAAAACATTAAATACTAAGGCATCCGCTCATATTGTGCCATTATCGGTCTAACAACGGCATTAAACCGAGCTTCTATTGCGAGCAACCGAGCATCTAATCTTGGAGTGCCTGTTGTCTTGGGGTTTTCATCCTCCAGTTCAAAGCCGCACTCTTCATCATCTGTTTCTGACAGCATATCGACGAGCCAACAACTTACTATCGCCTGGACAAAGAAGATGCAGACTACCTCAACAAATATCCCGACAACAGGAGCGAATATATGCTGCCGATAATTACGAAGGACGGAGTCAACGAGTGAAGCACATATCTAAATATGATTTACAAAATCAACTGTTGCCTCAAGAAGATAGTAGAGATGGTTGCCTCTCCTATAAATTTGACGATATACACTGTGCGCCACTCGTGGGCCTTGATAACAAAGGCCAAAGGCGTTCCGTTAAGTGTAATCAGCGAAGGAATGGGGCATGACTCTGAAACTACATCTCAAATATACCTCTCCTCCTTTGATACAGCCGTTGTTGACAAAGCAAACGACCTTATCATATCTTCACTCTAAAAATAGCTGCCGCTTCGAGAATATCTAAAACTTTTGATTGGTTTTCTAACAATTGACCATCAGATGTTGAGCTTAAGTCACAATCTCTTCTTTAGAGTTACTTAGGTTTTCTATCAGATTGATTAACAAATAGAAAACAAACTAAAAATTTAGTTCTGCTAAACAAATACATAATCAATACAGCTCAAAGGCGCTTTAAATTAGTCGATAATGTCCCCAAATCGAAACTTTGGGCGAAGAATTATCATTTGTCTAATTCAATAATTTTGATTAACTTTGTAGCCGAAAAGTGACTGGGATTTAATCTATCAAAGATAAACCTCCGTTAGGAGTTAAGTAACTCTAAAGAAGAGTTACTTAAACTTTATGCTTTTCAACGGATTTGTTCTATGACAACAAAGGCCAAGACGTATCGCATTTTCACACCTCTTTTTGGGCGGAAGTCGCTGAGAAAGGGGGAGATAGAGAATTGTTTGAAAATCCAAGGTTTACCCCAGTGGCTATAACCGGTCAAATAATTGATATGGAGAATGTTAGTGCTTTGAGTCCTATTGAATTTTTCAAGGTCAAATCACAAGAGGCCAGCAGCCATAAGACCAAGGAAAATCTGCAATATGCTATCAATGCGTTAAGTGAATTTGTCGGGGATTCCCAGATAGACTATGCCATCTTTACGGAATCGATGATTGGCGAATGGGTATCTCAGCTTTTGTTTCAAGGGTATTCCCCCAAGACTATCTCCAACAACATTATCAAGAGATTGGGCACGCTTTATAATAAGGCTGTAGAAGATGGATTGGCTCAACCAACCGAGGTATTCAAAGCGACTCAAAATCGACTGAACGAGAGCAATTGTTTAACAGATGCAGAAGATTCCAATACATTTGGGAAAGTTCAGGATTTAATCAGAAGAGACTATTCCTCAAATCCAAGGTTGCAATTGGCAAAAGACATTTTTCTTTTCTCCATATATAATGGAGGAATGAGCTTTGAGGAAATTGCAAATTACAATAAGGATGAATACAGGGGCGACAACAAGGCGATACTCGAAATCGTTAATAAATATTTTAAACCGAAGAACAAGTTTCTTTTTCCGCTCAACAGAACGAATGCCACTATTAAAAAATTAAGTAGAAATATTCAAGTTCTTTTGGAGGAAGTGCTTAGAAATCATGGCTTGAGATACTCCTCAGCTCCTGCAGATATCACATTCCGGCTTTGGGCATATTTGACTATGAGCTGCGGAGTGTCGGCTTCGGATGTTGCTGCCTGTATTGCACCCCAAAATAAAAATATTCCGATTACTACATTCGCTGTACCATCCGAGTTGACGGATAATCAGATTCAAGAGATAAGGGATAGGGTTGAGACAACATTGAACCAGAACCCTTTGCATTGGTATGCAATGCACCTTCGTCCGCGAGTGGAGTATAAAAATCTGACAGATAGGCTTGCTGACAAGAATATTTTTCTTGATGAGATTTATTACCCGATGGAGGATGTTTTCCGCAAAGTGGGTAAGAAAAAGATATTTGAGAGCCAGCCGGTTATATCATGGCTCGTATTCTTTCGGTCAAGGGTAACGCTTCTTAACAGACTATATAAAGAAATTGGAGACCTTGCATGGGGTTATCGGTATTTGCCTGACTACAAAAGTCCTTATGCCATAATAAGCGACAAAGAAATAAGATATTACCAAGAATCCATCGGCACACTAAGCCCCGCGACACAGATTCTGCGTGACGACGAGGTGGAGTTTAACGAAGGAGATTATCTTGTGGTACTTGGAGGTGCTTTGAATGGCCGACTTGCGACATTCGTTTCAACGAAAAAGGTCAAAAATGAATCCGCCGGGGAAAGAATTGTCTACAGAGTGAAATTGGCAGGAGGAACAAATGCCAACTGGATAGTGGAAAGAGACCCCAATCTTGTGCGGAAGATAGCTGAAAGCAAATACATGGAGTTGTATCGTACATCCCATGAAGGTGTAGTGGAATAAAGTCAGGCACTGTCTAATATGAACAGGTCATTTACCCGAAGACTTAGCAAACTGAATTTCTCGAAGCTTTCTGATGGAAGCCTTGCAAATTATGCATATTCTATTTCTCGGTGTAAATTCCCGGCGTCGGTAAATATCGACAAGTTTCATCAAGAAGTCGCTCGTCTGTGCGATGATAAAATCAAGGAATTGGTTCGGGAAGTTGAACGAAGGATTGGAGTTGATGGCAAAAATGCCACCATTGAGTACGCTCTGACTGTGTGTCTTAATCCTGACGCCTACTGCGATAACTCTATCAAGCAATTGTTGAGATTTTTTAAAAGGAGAAGCAAAAAAAGTATAGTTGAGCCGTTCGGTAAGATGATCAGCAATATTGATTACGCAAGACTCTCTGATACTGAACTTGTAATGCTCCACTCATTAAGCCCCGTATGGTGTGACTATCGTAGACTAAAAGATATGGAAATATTTACCCGAACCTACTTTTGGTCTATTGTTCGTTACATTAAGGATCGCTATTTGGCGGATGTATTATTGTTGACTGAATATTTGGAGGCTGAGAACTATTCTCAACTGATAAATCTAAGATACCGGTTTGGGGAAAGAGTTGACTCAATCCATTTATCTGAATACACTGATTGCGAGATTGCCAATCGCATTGCAACTCTTGCGGGTAATCTGACTTTCACAGCCAGAGAAGAGCTGATTGCTATAGCCGATTATATTCAGACCGATATAATTGAAAAAGATGATTCCGCCGAACATCTACATTTGCTGAACGCCATATTGAGCGTCAACCTACATCCTTTTAGCTATCCAAAGATTGTAAAGGCATTAGAACAGATAGTCAACGAACAAGAAGAGAGCAATTTCATGTCGTTGATTGAGTTGGCCCCAATCTTTAAAACATTGTGGAAGCATACCGCTAAATATAAATATTTTAGCAGGTTGAAGAAGGTGGTTCGAGGTTGCTATCTGACATTGGCCGGGAGGCATACATTCCCCGATTTCAGTATCGAGGAGCCTAATTCATCAGACATTGCAATTAGAATCCTGAATGACAACCGTGACATCATGTGGGCAATAAACGGAAGTTGCGACATTGACAAGCTTATTCGGGAGTATCAGCTATGCGCAATATAGCATACGACATAGTATCTGCAAATGACATCAACTATGGCAATGCGGATGAAATATGCGGCTATCAAATGCTTCTTTCCAAGATGTTTGAGCACGCCGGAGGATTTGACATTCCCCGCAAAACGAATGCTATAAGTCGCGAAATCCAGTCGCAAGGACTTATATGGCTGCGTAATGTAAAGATGATAATGAAGGGTATCCTTAGCTCATCTAATACGACGAAATTGACACTCAAGGCCATGCCTCGCCTGATAGAATCATACGACTTCCTTTATCGGATATGCAACGGGACGCGTTGCCTTGATTATATCAGAGAAGTGCGATTCAAGACAATTGACAGTTTCGCAAAGGGCAACAAGGATATCTCTCAAACGGCAGTTATTCTGATGCTTAACGAAGAAATTTCAAGGAATATAACGTCAACTCCCCAACGATACTTCGATTACATCGGAAGAATCACGGCCAAATGGGTGAATGAATTGATTGACAGTGGTAAGTTGAGTGACATGTCTATTGAAGATGTCTATCTAACGTTGGGCTTTTTACTTGAGCAAGATCTATCTGCCTATGGCATAACAAAAGAAGATAAGTTCAAATGGATTGAAAGGTATTCTCTTTCGGTGGACGAAATTGATGCTCTCGACATGACTACTTTAAGGTCATATATGTCATTCGCCCAATGTGCCATGCATGCAAGATACGCAAGCATGGAAGAGGGAGACCATCTGTATAGTCTTTATATTTCAAAAATCGCTTCACGTCCTGACACGAATAAATTCGTTCGGGAGGCAATAAGAATGGAACTTGCCAATTACGAAACGGCATGACTGCCAAGTTTAAACTGTTAGTAGACAAATTGGGAGCTTCGGTGACATTCAAGGCAGACAAGACAATGACATACGATGACTTTATATCCAACATTGAAGGCATAACAGCTCCGCTTGAACTTGATTCCAACAATAACCTCAGAGAACGACCGCCTATAGTAGCCAAACTCCTCCGGGGAGCAAACACCTCCTTTGAGATAGGCACCTTAGCCCTCATTACCGACTATATTTCGGACAAAGAGCGCGAAGCCGACCTCAACCGCTACTTCGAACTTTTCGACGCCTCCTTGGCTGCCGGCAATGCAACCTAACTCGGCAAGCTCCCCTCCCCTATCTCATAAATGCATAGACACGATATGATTAATACCAACTTAGACGGATACAACTACAAGACTGATTGTTTCCGGATTTATGGTAATGGTAGTATACATTTCAAATTCCCAAAATTTAAGTTTTTCAAAGACTACGATATCTCATCGCTTTTTTGGGAAGATGAAATTTTATTTGAATAATTTTTAATTCTGAGACAATGAAGATAGCAGTTGCCGGCACCGGATATGTAGGTTTGAGTATAGCTACGCTTTTATCACAACATAATGAGGTTGTAGCAGTTGATGTTATTCAAGACAAAGTCAATAAAATCAATAACCGCGTTTCACCTATACAAGATGAGTACATCGAAAAGTATTTGGTTGAGAAGGAATTAAACTTGACTGCTACTTTAGATGGAAAAGCGGCTTATTCCGACGCTGATTTTATTGTCATTGCAGCACCGACAAATTATGATCCGATAAAAAATTATTTTGACACTCATTGCATTGAAGATGTGATAGACCTTGTGTTGTCTGTCAACCCAAATGCAATAATGGTTATCAAGTCAACCATTCCTGTGGGATACTGTCGGGCGCTCTATGTAAAGTATGCCGCCAAGGGCGTCAAGAAGTTCAACCTCTTGTTCTTCCCAGAATTTCTAAGAGAGAGTAAGGCGCTTTATGACAACCTGTATCCATCGCGGATTATTGCAGGGGTGCCTAAAATCATAAATCGTCCTGAGTTCCAAGAAGAGAACGAAGCAATATTGGCGGTCACTGACGTAGCAATGCTCGAAAAAGCTGCTCACAAGTTTGCAGAATTACTGCAACAAGGTGCTATAAAAGAAGATATACCTGTGCTTTATATGGGCATGAAGGAGGCCGAAGCCGTGAAGCTTTTTGCCAATACATACCTTGCCCTCCGCGTCAGCTACTTCAATGAACTTGATACATACGCAGAAGTAAAAGGGCTCGACTCGCAGGCTATTATCGAGGGGGTAGGACTCGACCCGCGTATTGGTTCGCACTATAACAATCCATCGTTTGGCTATGGTGGATACTGCCTGCCCAAAGACACTAAGCAACTGCTCGCCAACTATGCCGACGTGCCACAGAATATGATGTCAGCCATAGTCGAGAGTAACCGTACTCGCAAAGATTTTATAGCCGACCAAGTACTTAAGATGGCCGGAGCTTACAGCTATGAGGATTCTCATTACGACTCTTCCAAAGAAAAACAAATCGTGATTGGCGTATACCGCCTAACAATGAAGAGCAACAGCGACAACTTCCGCCAGTCATCAATCCAAGGCGTAATGAAGCGCATTAAGGCCAAGGGAGCCACAGTCATCATCTACGAGCCAACACTCGAAGACGGCACCACTTTCTTTGGTAGCCTCGTGGTAAATGACCTCGAGAGGTTCAAGGCCCTCTCTCAGGCCATACTTGCCAACCGTTATGACTCATGCTTAGACGAAGTTTCTTCGAAAGTTTATACTCGTGATATTTTCAAAAGAGACTGAAAGCTAATTTTACGTATATGCATACCAGTGTTGTTTCGAAAGAGAATAGTTCTGTCTCCCAGACTGAATCAAAATCTCCGACATCCCGCATGTTGAGCCAAACGGCTTCAATTAAACTATCATTTGTCAATATAGTATTGACCATATTGATAGTATGGTTGCATGTATCTTCTTATTATGATTTGCCTGAATCTGTTGGAAATATAGCAATCATATCAGTTCCTTGTTTTTTTGCCATATCTTCTTATTTGTATTTTATTTCATTCAATTTTGAAGATGTATTTGGATGTTATAAATCAAAACTTAGGACAAGGGTTAAAAGTCTTCTGATTCCATTTATTATATTCAATATATTAGGATTAATATTTAGCTTAATAGCTTACAAAGTACATCCAACTGATTATAATCCCATTGAAGAGTTAACACTTTCAAGAATCCCGATGCTTTTGTATCGTTCACAATTCAATGGCCCGTTATGGTACATGAGGGCATTATTTGAATTTGTCATTTTTGCTCCAGTGATTGGGTGGATATTGTCAAGACATAAATATTCATTGCTGATTGTGTTACCATTTTATTTTATTTGTGGCACAATAAGTTATTTCAGTTTCCTTCATTGGATGATTCCTATCTGCTTAGGTGCTTATCTTGCCATATATCACAATGAAGTTATATCACTCTATAACCGGATGCCAAGGCTTTTGAAATGGGGGGGGTGATTATCAGCGGGTTAGCTCTTTTGCTGATTGATGATGTCTTTTTAATCAGATCGATTGCCCCGATATGTATACTATGCATAGTAGCGCCATTAAAGAGTTTGCCACATAGTGGTTTGTCTTTGATAGCACCCTATACGATGATTATATACTGTCTTCATCTACCTCTTTCAAGATTAACGTCCAAGATTCCGGTGTTTGTAGGCTTATCATCTCTAACGTCATTGTTGATTGCCACAATCCTTACGATAGTATTGTGTATACTTATCGGTATGATTTTGAAGAGATCAACCAAAATATGGACAATCTTAACCGGAGGTAGGTGATAAATACGTTATTTCAAGATGTCATTGGTGAGACAATCAAATTTTGAATTGCTCAGAATAATTGCAATTCTCCTTGTTTTACTGTTACATGCATATTTCTTTGCCCTCAGTGGTCCATCCGTCAATGAAATAGAATCAAATACAATTGATTCAACATTACGTATCCTATTCCAAACAATATGTATAGCAGCAGTAGACATCTTCGTGATGATTTCAGGTTGGTTTGGTATTAAACCAACATTCAAGGGTTTTATTAACCTGATATTTCAAACATTATACTATGCTATACTTATATATGCCATTTGTGTTGTGTGCGGATTTGAATCAATTACATTCACTGGTATTAAGGATATCATACTCGCGACCTCCGGAAATTGGTTTATAAAATCATATATTCTGTTATATATTTTAGCCCCAATTTTGAATGCCTATATTGAGTCAGCCAAAAGATCTCAATTGAGATTTACATTGACATGCTTTTATATTTTTCAATTCATATATGGGTGGCTGTTTCCTGCATCCACTGATTATTTAGTAGGCGGTTATTCCCCTATATCGTTTATAGGATTATATCTATTGGCAAGATATATAAGAATTTATGAACCATGGCCTACAAACAAATCTCAGAAGGCTTTGTGCGTTTATTTGGTAGCAATATTCATTTTTGTGACCACTGCATGTGTTGTTCCAAGCATTGCCTTTGGGCTTAACAATGTATATGGTTATAATTTCCTAACTTATATCTCTCCAACCACTATTGCTTGTGCGGTATTGACGGTTATACTGATTTCAAAATTAAGTATCAGTAATTCTCTGGTCAATCGGCTTGCGAAGAGCAGTTTTGCTGTATATCTTGTATTTGTAAATCCCAACATTCTTTCTTCATACGGAAATCAGTTTTCAATTTTACATCATCATTACACTGGTGTAATGTACTGGGTGATAACGATTTTGATAGTATTAGCACTCTATGCGCTTGTGTCAATGACAGATACGGCAAGAATATATTTTTACAATCGTTTATGCCACTTATATCTCTCAAACAAAACAAGTTGTTTCAATGAGTGAAATTAAAGACAACATAAAACGCGGTCTATTTTGGACGGCTGTAGACAAGTATTCCGGACAAATCATTGCAATCGGAATATCTATGGTGTTGGCTCGCTTATTGACCCCGGGCGACTATGGAATAGTAGCTACCGCAACTGTTTTTTTAAGTTTTTTGGGAATATTTACGAGTATTGGTATAGGGCCTGCAGTTATACAACGAAAGGATTTGACTCAGGAAGATTTAAATAATATATTTACGTTTACCGTAATAATTGGTGGTATATGCGCACTGATTGCATTTGGAAGTTCATGGCTGATAGCTGATTTCTATGGCAATGAGGTTCTAAGGCCGGTAATGCAGATATTTTCAATCGGAGTATTTATTGGAGCGATTAATATGGTGCCATCTGCTTTAATGTCAAAAAATCTGCGGTTCAAGGAAATGGCAACAAGAAATCTGTTGTTCCAAATCTTTTTTGGTGTCATAGGTATCGCAGCTGCATTTATGGGCGCCGGAGTCTATGCTTTGATTTTACCATCTATAGCCTCTTCTTTATGTTCATTTCTTTACAATAACCATTTCTATCCAGTTAGGATCAATCTCCGTTTTTCATTTGTTTCCATAAAGAAGATTTTTTCATTCTCTTCATATCTTTTCTTATTTGAATTGTTTACTTACTTTTCAAGGAATCTTGACAAGGTAATTATCGGAAAAGACATATCTGAAAATGCATTAGGATACTACGAGAAATCTTACAGATTGATGCAGCTACCCTTACAGAACGTTACCGCTGTTATATATCCAGTGCTTCAACCGGTGCTTTCATCTTTGCAAGACAATATGAAGGAAATGTCATCGAAATGTAATAAAATAATATCGATGATAGCTTGTATTGGATTCCCCCTATGCGCTATACTTTATTTTTGTGGAGAAGAAATAGTCATAGTTATGTTTGGCGATCAGTGGGGTCCCTCTATCCCTACTTTCAAAATTTTATCACTTTCAGTACCATTTATGATGATACTTTATCCAACAGGACCCTTTTTTTTGGCAAGCAATTCGTCGAAAACACTTTTTTATACAGGAATAATCAATACGACAGTAACTATTTGTGGTTATATCATTGCAATATATATAGATAAAACGACCGAAGCCATTGCATGGAGCGTGTCTATTACTGTAATATTAAACTCTATTAACTCATATTTCAATTTATACAATCGAGTTATGAAAGCTTCTTTAGTGCCATTGCTGAAGGGTTTTATTCGACCGATGACGTGCACTATTTTGGTTTTTTGCACTTACATAGGCTACGAATATATGAGTTTACATTTGCCATTATTTGCAAGTCTGGTTGTAAAGGGACTTATTGGTTTATTAGTCGCTTTGATATACTATAATTTCGTCGGAATTGTAAATATTAAAGAACTTTACTGTCTATTAATAAGAAAATTGAAGTGTCATTAACCTAATATACTTTGATTTGTGGAAATGTCTATAAACATAAGTTTTGGACAAAGACTAATTCACAAAAATATGTCCTACAACCGATGAGGTATGTTTCAATGCAATGGCTCTATACAATGGCACCAACGTGGTTAAAGCACCATCGCGCAGCGGTAATGGATGTGATTATATAATGAATGAAGATGTGCAGGACATAGGCCTCTGCCAAATCAATACTGGAGAAGGGGGACGCAATGATATACAAATAAAAGCCGTATTTGAAAAATACGGAATCTATGATATTTTATCATCAAGACACTGATATGTTGACAGCTGTATATGTACTTATAAGCAATGACAAAGACCTCTATTACGAGCAGGCTTTGTTATCGGCTTATTCTCTGCGCCTTCATAATAAGGATTTGAAGGTGGTGATTCTTGTAGATAATGCCACAGATATCAGTTTGACTGGAAAAAGAGCAGAGATCAGAAAGTATGTGGATGAAGTGAAAGTTGTGGATGTGCCGAAGGAATATACTCCCAAAGAACGTTCGCGATATATTAAGACTCGTTTCAGAAATTATCTTAAAGGTAAACTCGTTTTCCTTGACACAGACACTATAGTATCCGGAGAGATCAGTGATATAGAAAAAACAAAGGCTTCTATTGCCTGTGTACTTGATTATCATGCCAATCTTGACAGTTTAATCGATGGCCCCAATATCCGTAAAAGAGTTAAATCTATATTTAATATAGATGTTTCGGGTGAAAACCAATATTTTAACTCAGGAGTAATGTATGTTGACGATGTGCCGGAAGCTTATTCTTTCTTTAAAAGCTGGCACGAGTACTGGAAAATAGCAGCGTTCAAAAAAGGGCAGTGCTTCGACCAGCCCGCAATGATGGTAGCCAACAGGGATAACGGGCATATTATACAAGCACTCAACGGCATATATAACTGTCAGATACTTACAAGCATTCAATACCTCTATAATGCCAGAATCATACATTTCTTCAACAATCAATGGCTCGGAAAGGAAGAGTTCTCTCCTTTTTTCCGGGATAGTATGTATATGGATGTGAAGGAGTTGGGCTATATTCCGGATAAGACCAAGGACTTGATCAAAGAATGTAAATCAGCATTCTTTTCACCGACCTATTTTACATGCATCGACCAATTGAAGTTTATATCTACGCTGGTTGGAGCTACTTGCTATACTTCATACAAAAAGAACAGTTTACTTTATAAAGTGCTGCGAACCATTTGTAAGTTTCGTTACGGAGTGATAAAAGTGCTTTTGAAAAAGAAAAATTAACAGAGCTCTGCTGTATAATCCTCTCAAAATAACTGTCAAATGCCACGTTTCAGTATTATAGTTCCGGTCTATAACGTTGAGCCTTATTTGCAGGAGTGTCTTGACTCCATTTTTTCTCAGGATTTTAAAGATTTTGAGGTTTGCATTGTCAATGATGGCAGCCTCGATGGTAGCTCAAAAATATGCGAGGACTTTTTGCATAGATATCCCGATCAGATAAAATATTTTACACAAAAGAATCAAGGTGTCTCCGTTGCTCGAAATCAAGCCATGGACATGGCATCAGGTGAGTATCTATGGTTTGTTGACGCTGACGATTATATTAATTCCAATAAAGCCTTGGAATATATCAATACCGAGTTGTTAGCCTCCGGATGCGACACAATATTTTTCGGGTCTGAACACTATAATAATCAGACTGCCGGATATTTTGAGGAGGCTGAGAAATCATCATTTTTGCAAAGTCATATATGCTTTTGCAACCCTTTGATGATATTCAAACGCTCAATTATAGCTGAGAATCAGATTAAGTTTACTGCCGGAATGAAGATGGGTGAAGATCTTGAATTCCAATATAAGTATTTGATTCATTGTAACAGACCGATTGCAATAGAATATAATTTCTATCATATACGCGAAAGGGAGGGGTCTGCGAGCCGGAGCAACAGCTCTTATAATGACAATCTTAATGGAAATTCGCTGATATTAAAGAATATGATATCATATATCGAACCTTTTGAAGCCGGCGAGATCAAGTGGATGTCATCAAGAATTGCAGAACGCCTGAAAAGTTACCTTCAGAGTTGTTCAATGGTCAACGATGTTGACTGGACTTCTGTGAATAGGGAATACCGTGCATTTGTTGATAAGTTCGAATCTCTTGGTTTGGAAGGATTGAAAACAGGCTCCTTACGTCTTGCCCTTTTGCACGTAAGGTTGTATTGCATGGCTTTTAAAACATTGACCTTAATGAAAAAATGAACGTGATTAAGACTTATGTAGTAAACATGGATAAAGACACCGGCAAGCGGAAACAGATAGAGGCGCAGTTGGTGTTACATCCGGAGCTTGATTATCAGATATGGAAAGCCGTGGAGGGCCGAAAATTGACAGTGGAGCAACAATCAGAGTTGATTTCACCAAAGTTCAAGGAGCGATATGGAAAGGGAGCCAGTCTTCCGGCTGCCGGTTGTTCATTGAGCCATTTGGGGATATATCGTGATATGATTGAGAAAGAATTGTCGTATGCTCTTATTCTTGAAGATGACGCTATCCTTTCATCGGATTTAAAACTTGAATCGCTTGTGAAATTACTTGACACAGAGAAACCTGTGGCTATTTTATTGACTCCTGATTTTTGGTACAAAAAGAGAGGCTTGGTTGTGGGCATAGACGAGAGACATAATGTCTATGAATTATATGACGGCTACATGACTTCGGGCTATATGATAAACTTAGCCTTCGCAAAACTGATAGCACCTAAACTACTCCCTATTCATTTAATGGCTGATGAATGGAAAATATTTATATCCTACGGTATTAAACTTTTTGGGATTGTGCCTCATGTAGTAAGTTTTCCTGATGGAATTGGAGAAATTGGCATGGCGGGAGATACTCCCAAGACTTTCTTGCAAAAAATCAGATCAAGGATGATATCGGTTTACATATCTCTTTGCTTTGTCAAAAAATATATGGGAGGCCACCGCAAATCGAGAAAAAACTGGAGATAAAAATGAATAAAACAATTATAATAGGGAATTCTCTCGCTAATACCTATGGTATGGCAAGAAGCCTGAAAAAACAAGGACGTGAGGTAATCTTGATTCTTGAACCATCAAGATTTGACACAATCAGATATAGTAGGTATGTCGATAAGATTCATCGAGTGGAGAAACTTGAAGATATTATCCCTACGTTATTAAAAAATTATGGAAATGAACCTAATCCGCCAGTATTGTTTTGTGGTAGTGACAATACTATCGCCTTAATAGATAATAACTATTATTTATTAAAAGATAAATTTGTGTTTTTTAATGCGGGCGAGGAAGGACTTATCAACCACTACATGGATAAATGTACTACATTCCCAATAGCTGAGAAGCACGGACTCTCCATTATAAAAACATGGGTGATTAAACAAAAGGATGTCATTCCAGAAGACATTGCTTTTCCTTGTCTGATTAAAGGAAACAATAGTACCAAAAGTACAAAGCAGGATATGACAATTTGTTCCAATCTTGACGAACTTAAACAATCGTTAAAAGATGGAATTGAGTATTTGGTACAAGAATATATTCAAAAAGAATATGAACTTGACATTATCGGACTATCATGCAATCATGGAGAGAACGTTCTGATACCAGCGGTAGTTCGAAAAATACGAGATGAACTACAACGGCAGTCATGCTACTTTAGGTTGGACGATATCAGAGATTATCCTGATTTAAATGTGGATAAATTAAAGGAATTCATCCATGAACTGAAATATGAAGGTATTTTTAGTGTGGAAGTGTTGGCTTGTGGTGGAAAATATTATTTTCTTGAAGTAAATTTGAGAAATGATGGTTGTGCATGGATATATACTGCAGCTGGCGTCAATTATCCTCATCTGTGGGCGTTGTATGGTGAGAGACAATTGAATACTGATAATATGGAACAGCAAACAGCCACAACCCCACTATTTTTAATGAGTCAGGATGATATATATAATTTGCTAGAAGGTAAGGTTTCATTTGTTCAATGGTTGAAAGATTTTCACAAAGCCGGAACGTCTTTCAATGCATATTTCAAAGATCCATTATATACCTTGATGGATTTCTCGATTCATATCAAACAAGGTCTTAAATTAGTGTTGCGTAAATGCTTAGGTATTAATATTCATTGAAACAATATGAAGGCTAAGATTATAAAGATAATTGCCGTAATCTGTTATTATAGTGGATTAGTCAAATTATTCTATCGATTGAACAGACACTCTAAGCGTATAGTTACTTTTCATAATGTCATTCCGGCAAATTTGCTCCCAAAAGGGAAAAAAATTGGGTTGGTAGATACAGAGGACGAATTTGAGAACAAGATAATTGAACTGTCAAGATATTTCTCTTTCAGTAATGATTTAAGAGATGCAAAAAGCATTACAATTACATTCGACGATGGATACAAAAATCAATTTGAAATAGCCGGCCGAATTTTGGAACATCTCGGCAACATTAACGCCACAGTCTTTGTTTCAGGTGCAGTTCTAAATTGTAATAGTGAAAATGCACTGACTGTAGATTTGTTAATGCATTGGATTGAACTTGCCCCTGAAGGCGAGTATTATATTCTATGCAACTCAAATATCAAATACAAATTTAATTTAACTGATCAGAATCGTCAGGAGATTTGGCAATCAATTATTTGGCCTAATTTTTCTTTAGACACAAAAAATAAAGGTCGATCGATTTTAGATACATTAGATTCCCAATATCCAATTTCTAAAATTTTAGGTAATTGTGACCAAAGATATTTGCGCTTGAGATTGTCAGGAGTCTCCAGTAAAGAGTGTGAAAATTATCTCAATACGGGATGGACAATCGGCTGGCATACAATAAATCATTTTCCTCTAAGCAGGTTATCCGACGAAGAAAAATCAAAAGAAATTTGTGATTCACCAGCTTTTATGAAACCTGTTGTATTTAGTTATCCTTATGGAGAACTTGCCTCGGTTGATAAGACTACAATTGATGTCGTTAAGGAGGCGGGCTATCCTTGTGCTGTCTCTAATCTTCCAGATCCCGGAAATTCGATTGGCGTATTCTTTATGCCCCGTTATACATTGGATTCTGATAAATTTCTTTTGCATTTTGAACTTTCCGGTATAAAATACTTCTTGACGAATTTCAGAAGACTACCTGTTGTAAAATTATAAGTGAAACAAGTGTAAAATCGTACATCTATTAGAGATAAAGAGAGGATTTAAGCAACAAATACGGTGACCTTCACTCTATAATTTCATAAAAATAAAGCAACAAAAATCAGAGATTATCTTTAGTATTAGTTTAATGATATGAAACGACATGCTTATTGTATAATTGCCCATAATGATGCTTATTGTCTTGAAAAACTTATATCTCTAATTGACGATGAGCGTAACGACATTATTTTAATTTTTGATAAGAAATCTGACTTGTCAAATTCATTTTTACCACAAACCAGATTCAGTAGAATTTTACGTCCTCAAAGCTCACAACTCATTGATATTCAATGGGGGGGGGGGTATCGCTAATGAAGGCTGAGATGCTGGCCATGAGTATTGCGGTCGAAGCTGGGAAGTATGATTATATCCATCTGATTTCAGGAGTGGATCTGCCTTTAAAAAGTCAAGATTATATCCATAATTTTTTTAACAGGCTCAAACCGGGTACTAATTGCATGAGTTTCATCAATGAGGAATATAAACTTGATGCATTCAACGCTAATTGTAGATATTATCATCTCTTCACAAATTATGCGAGATGCAAAAATATTTTTGTACGTAAGTTCTGCAGCTTAATGCGAAAATCGTTTATAAGACTTCAGCAAGGATTTGGATATGAAAGGAATTGGAGCGGTTGGACATTTGGCAAAGGCACTAATTGGGTTTCCATTACTTACGATTTTGCAAATTATCTTGTGAAAAACAAGGAAACTATTATTAAAAGATTCAGAGGTGTTCATTGCTCGGATGAGATTTGGAAACATACGATGCTATTATCCTCTTCATATAAAGATACTGTTGCCAATTTTGAGGGCTTATCAAATTGTGTCAGAAGGATAGATTGGAATAGAGGGAATCCATATACATGGAGATTGGAAGACTATGACGAGCTGGCTGAATGCAATGAATTATTTGCCCGTAAATTTAATTCGTGTCAGGATACGTCTTTGATTAATAAAATTTACGACTACGTAAAACAACAATCTTGACACAACCTTAGAATGATGAGTTCGGTAGAAAAAATGCATATTATAAGTTATGGATACAACCGGTAAAGAGTACTTCTATCATTTGGATATGATGAAAGGTATTGCAATTGTCCTTGTCGTTATCGGGCATGTGATGTTGTTTACTTTTGATATCAATCCGTCGGAACCGTCGAAATTCATATACTTCAATATGCCGCTATTCTTTTATATATCAGGGTTTCTTGCATACAGGGAGACAGATTCTCTAAAGGATATGGGAGAGAAGGTGTTTCACCGTGGATTAATCCTCTTGGTTCCATACTTAATGTTTTTGACGCTATACAATATATTTGCAGGCAACGCTGATAATATATTGTCATTGATTATTGGCGGCGGACAAAGATATTGGTTTCTGTATTACCTGTTTATTCTTTCAACTTTCTTCATCATATATGGATATACCATAAGGAGCGTACATAGCACATGGCTTTATGTGATCTTATGGCTATTGCCACTGGTAACTTTGATTATAGCCAAAACAGTCTTGCTTAGACAAGGCTATGCGGATGGCGATGCCTATGCTAATATAAGCCGCTTGCTAAACTACTACAGATATTTTCTAATAGGTTTTTTATGTAGGAAATACGCTTCGTTCAATAGATTACTATTCAAGAACTCATATATTTTCGCTATTGGGTTTGTTTTCTATTTTCTGAACTGGTATTTCTTTGAGATGCATAATATGTTCCTTATATTCTTTGGCACTCTCGGAGCGATAATAGTGCTGCAAAACTGGATACAACAATCGGTGGCCCCTCTTTCTGCTGTTGGCCGGTTGTTGATATATGTTGGTCGATGCAGTTTAGGAATCTACGTAATCCATTATTTCTTCATACCATCATTTCCTGAAAACGTTCATAGGATATTGTGTATAGGCAACCCTTTCATTTGGCAACTTACAATGGCAGTCCTTATCGCAGTACCCATTGTTACCGCCAGCATATTTGTATACAAGATGATATCAATGAATAGATGGTTGTATCTCTCATTTTTCGGTAAAATATACAAGAAATAATTGATAATAAGAGATCACCGATGTCTAAATACTATCTTTGTATAACTCCGTTTTTCCCTTCTCCGGATTCATGGAGGGGAGCCTATGTTTTCGATCAGGTCAAGGCTATTCAACAAAATTCTGAATATGAAGTGATAGTTTTTGTCACTCAAGGGGTTACGACAAAACACAGCACTTATGTAATAGATGGAATGACGGTGCATAGACTGCCGTCATGGTTTATGCCGAGCTATTTCTTTAATGGTCTGGGGCATTGCATCAATGGTTACATACTGTTGAACATCCTTGACAATCTGAAGATTGACTTAAGAGATATAGCAGTCGCTCATGCCCACACTGCAAGTCTGGCATGTTATCTGTCTGCATTGAAAAGCAAGAACAGGCAGATCAAAACTGTAATCCAATATCACGATCTTGACCCGGTGCAGATTAGATTGGGAAAATTTGCCAAATGGCGTCCTAATATAGTATTTCGTGTCAAAAATTTCACCAACCAATTCAAAAATATAGATTTGCATCTTTGCATAAGTGAAAAAACACTATATAATCTAAAACATTTCCCTTTCCCACACCCTCAAGAAGCATTCAAGCCATATATAGAATCTCTTGAGGCAGCCAGAGGCCTTGAAATCCCTCGAAATATAAAATCGTATGTTCTTTACAATGGAGTAGATGTGACTAAATTCAGAGCAATAGATGGTTTAAAAGACGGAGATTGTTTTAAGATTGGTTGTGTGTCAAATTTTCAAGATTTAAAAGATCATATTACATTAATAAAAGCTGTTGAAGAAATAGTATTAAATCATTCAGTAGGTAAGAAAATTAAAGTTTCTTTTATAGGTTCCGGCCCTACAAAAGAATACTGCAAACAGTATATCAACTCGTATAATCTGGATTCATATTTCATATTTGAAGAAGAAATGAGGCATGAGAAATTGCCTTCGTATTTCAATTCGCTGGATTTGTTTGTACTCCCCAGCTACTTTGAAGGTTTCGGATGTGTGTATACTGAGGCAGCAGCCTGCGGAGTGCCGTTTGTTGGTTGCTTAAATCAAGGATATTCTGAATACATTTCAGATGAGGACAAACATTTATGGTTGATTGAGCCTCATGATTACATTAAGCTGGCAGATATAATTAAGCGGCAGATCGATTCACCGATTGACCAACATCTGATTCACAAATTTGACATCAATATACTTATGAGACAATATATTGAATTTCTTTCAACAATATGATTGGATCTGAAATTTTAAGAAATATTTCACACTTTTACCATGAATGTGATAAACCGACATTCTGGTTTGGAGTGCTGATGATGTGCCGTATTTCGGGTGCATTTTCTATACCTCAGGTAGTAATTTATGCAGGCATGGTTTTGTATGCCCTATTCCTCCTATTTCAGAGACGTCAAGGACTATATGCGCCATTAGTTGTATTTCTGATTTACATACCTCTCCAGCTTATAGTAGTAAATCCTAATCCAATATTTAAATCTTGGGAAAGATATGTACTTTTTCTCTTAATGATTATATGCGTTTCATCCTTGATTGAAGGTGCAAAGACGGCAGGACTAAGAAAGAAAATCTTCCAGATAATGTTATTCTTCTGTATATTTTTGGGAGTTGGTTCCTTCTTTGCAAAGTTTTTAGGTATCAATTTCATGCTCCCTAATGAAAGAGATTATGTATTCGGAGTTGGGACATTTGGCGGTCTTACAACACATTCCATGACATTAGGTCCGATAGCCGGCATTGGCGTAATTTATGGCTGTTATCTTAGTATGCGCAGTGAAAAACCAAGTAAGAAGCGTATATATTGGATGTTAACTGCATTATGTGCTTGCGCTATGTTCTTTTCCGCTTCAAGATCTGCATTATTGGCAACTATTGGAGGTTCTTTGGTTGCCATTTACAGAATGAAAGGTGCTGCATTAAAGTCTTTTAAAACTATTGTTGGAATTGCTTTTGTTGGAATTCTGTCATTTCCTATATGGAGCGGTACTTTAGATGCTGTCATAGCGAAGAACAATGGCAATATAGCTGCGGGAAGTATGTATTCCTCCCGTGAAGACAGATGGGTATCAAGAATAGATGAATTTAAGTCGAGTCCCTTATTCGGTGTTGGTTTCGATGCTGTTGATATGAAGCTTTCTGCCAAGGGTGGACAAGTAGATGTGTCAACCGGAACTGTCGAAGCCGGATCCTCATGGCTTACGTTACTATCTATGACCGGAGTCATTGGAACCTTATTGCTTCTTCCTGTATTCATTACTTCATATACAAGAGTATTCAAAAAGAAGGGAATGTTTGGAGGCTTGACATGTGGGGTGCTGACTTTATTTTATATCCATATGATGGCAGAGGGATACATTTTTTATGGCGGCAGTCCATTGGCATTTATGGTATGGTTGACAATGGCTGTGGCTCATGACTCTTGAAAATGATAATTAAAGAATTTGTATTTCAATGAAACTGACTTTCTTTTGTAATTATCTAAACCATCACCAAGTGTGGGTTGCCGATGAATTGTATAAGTTGTTAGGCGACAATTTCAAATTCGTCACGACTATGCCATTCAACCCTGAAGAACTTAAGGGAGGCGATGATTATACGTTGAGACCTTATTGCATAAATTCTATTACAGATTTTAACACTGCAATGAATTATGCATTAAATTCTGAAGTTTGTGTTTTTGGCGCCGGATCACAGGCTTTTGCCATAGAACGTGCAAAAAGGAATCCTACAGGATTATCATTTGAGGTGAGTGAGAGGTGGTTAAAGAAAGGCTTCATCAATATTTTTTCACCAAACTTCTTGCGATGGTATAAAAATTATATCCTGTTTTTTCGTAAAGCTAATTTCCACAAACTATGTTCAAGTGGCTTTGTGAAAAGAGATGATGAAATGCTAGGTTGTTACAAAGGAAAGCACTACAAGTGGGGCTATTTCACAAACGTCAATAGTGAAACGGTCTCAGAAAAAATAGGTTCTAGTAAAATCCGGATAATGTGGTGTGGTAGATTCCTTAAATTAAAGCACCCTGAATTGGCTGTATATATGGCTAAATCACTAAAGTCTGAAGGTTATGATTTTGAATTGGATTTCTATGGCGGTGGCGATTTTGAATCAAAGGTCAAAACATTGGTAACTGGATTAGATCTTGACGATGTTGTAACTTTTCATGGTGCTGTACCTAATGATGAAGCTCTTGAGGCTATGAGGCAACACGATATATTTATATTCTCTTCAAACAAAGAGGAAGGTTGGGGTGCCGTTGCAAATGAGGCTCTGAGTAATGGTTGTGTATTGGTAGCTTCTAAGGATATCGGGAGTTCTCCTTACCTTATAGAAAATGGACAAAACGGATTTTGCTTTAAGACAAAAGACTTTATGTCATTGACAGACCAGGTAAGATGGCTTCTGAATCATCCATCTGATTTGCAGAAAATGAAGCATAATGCTTTTAATACAATGAAGAATATATGGAATCCTAAAAACGCCGCACATTCTCTGCTAACACTAATAGATGATCTTACCAAAGGGAAAGAATCTTCTTTGAACGAAGGACCATGTTCCAAAGCTTAAACAATATGAAAGTTTTACAAACAATAGCCGGTTTTGGTTTAAAGTCGGGTGGACCCACCACATGCACATATAATCTAATTTCCGCAATTAACGAGATTGAACAATCTCTCAATGTAGAAATTCTCACTCCTGATCCAAATTCTTCTGATGACAGGCTTGTAGGCCTTGGAGAAGATTGGATAAAGCATGTTAAAAATGACACCTTTACACCTCTTGATTTTTCCAACAATATAAATCGTTTCTTAAATGAAAAAGATTATGATATATATCACACCAATGGTCTATGGAAATATATAAACCATAAAACATGTGATGTGGCTCGGGAGAAAAGTAAGCCATATATTATAACTACCCATGGTATGTTATATCGAACGGCTTTGAATAGAAGTTCATGGAAAAAGTCAATCTTACGAAAAATTTGGTTTGACCATGACATTATGGACGCAAGCTGTATCCATGCTACTTGTGATCAAGAAATGGTAGAAATCCGTGAATATGGATATCTCGGTCCAATTGCGGTTATCGGAAATCCTGTAGAAATTCCAGAATACACCCATAGTCTTATTGTCAACCATTCTTACCATAGAAATAGAACTACAATAGGATTTCTTGGCCGGATTCACCCAATCAAAAGGATAGAGAATATTTTAGAGGCACTAAATCTATTGAGAAATGAGAATGTAGAATTTTGTATAATTGGTTCTGGAGACGCTTCTTATGAACGCACAATCCATAGCTTAGTGGTTCAATATAATTTGGAAAAGAATGTTCATTTTTTCGGATTTCTTAACGGGAAAGAGAAATTTGAAACTTTAGCGAAATTGGATTGTCTGTTTGTTCCGTCTGACATGGAGAACTTTGGTATGATTGTACCAGAGGCACTTATTGTCGGGACTCCTGTAATGGCCTCTCTTGGTACGCCATGGACAAAACTTAATGACGAACACTGTGGATGGTGGTGCGACAACTCTCCGGAGACGATAGCAAAAATTATAGCAGAAGTGGGGGATGCCTCTGCTGACAAATTGGCACAAATGGGCCATAATGGAAGGGAATATATCATAAGGAAGTTTTCAGCAGTTGAAGTGGCAAAACAAATGTTAGAACTTTACCGGTGGATTAACGGCGAAGTATCTCAACCATCATTTGTATACACGATATGAATCATAAATATGTAGATCATCTTGGCATAAGGCACAAAGCATTACGTATGCTATGGTCCTTTAGCTGGGGAGTCTTTGCCTCTTGGTTACCAAGAAGTTTCTGCTCTTCATGGAAACGATTCCTTTTGCGGCTGTTTGGTGCTGAAATTGCTCCGACTGCGGTTGTATATAGCACAGCAAGAGTATACTATCCTCCTAATTTAGTTATGAAGGATTATTCTTGTCTGGCCTCGGACGTAGACTGTTATAACGTGGATATAATTGAAATTGGTAATTATTCAACCGTTTCGCAAGGTACTTTTCTATGTACTGCGAGTCATGACGTAATGTCTAATGGTCACGAACTCATTACAGCACCAATAATTATTGGTGATAATGCTTGGATTGGAGCAAAAGCATATATAGGAATGGGTGTCAACATTGGTAATGGAGTTGTGGTTGGTGCAACCGCATCTGTATATAAATCTGTTGAGCCTTGGTCTGTTGTTGGCGGTAATCCTGCGAAATTTATTAAGAAAAGAGTTTTGAGAGATGCTTGACTTAACGGTTGTAATTCTTACAAAAGACGAAAGCTTGCATATTGCCCGATGTATTGAGCTGATTAAGTCGCTGACAAGCAATATAATTTTAATCGATTGTCACTCTACCGACGGTACTCAGGCGATTGCGCGGTCGATGGGTGCCACTGTGATTGAACATGAGTGGCCGGGTAATCAGGCTGCGCAGTTCAACTGGGCTCTTGATAATATAAAGATAGATTCAGAGTGGATTCTTCGCCTCGATGCAGATGAATATCTTCTTCCGGAGTTAATTGATGAAATCAAAGAAAGGCTTCCGAAAATTCCTGTTGATGTAAATGGAATCGTATTCAAGCGCCGGCATATCTTTATGGATAGGTGGATGAAAGGCGGCATATACCCGGTAAAGATGCTTCGTATGTTTCGAAATGGCCATGCCTGTTATGAGCAACGTATGATGGATGAACATCTGAAACTTCTTAAAGGTGGCTCAATAGAATTCGAGAACGATTTTTGCGACCATAATCTAAATAACATCTCATGGTTTTGCAAAAAGCATATAGACTATGCCATTCGCGAGGCTGCCGAAATGCTCAATACTGAGTATAATCTATCCGGCAATGCAGAAATTGAATCAGGATTAGACGAACAGGCCTGTAAGAAGCATAAGTTGAAACAAGCATATATAAAGAAGCCTCTGTTCTGGCGGTCTTTTGCATATTTCACATATCGCTATTTTTTTAAGGGCGCATGGCGTGACGGCAGAGAAGGGTTCTTGTTCGCATTTCTTCAGGGTTGGTGGTACAGGACACTTGTCGACGCTAAAATCTTTGAGATAAAGAAAAAGTGTGGAAATGACACAGATAAAATCAAAAATCATTTGAAAGAGGAGTACGGAATAACTTTATGAAAATTTCGATAATCACTGTTACGTTTAATAGCGGGAGGACGCTGAGGGATACGATTGAAAGTGTGCTGCGGCAAAGTCACCCGGATATTGAGTATATCGTCATGGATGGCGGGAGCAAGGATAACACTGTCGACATCATCAAGGAGTATGAGCCTCGGTTTGCTGGCCGCATGAAGTGGGTGAGCCAAAAGGACAAGGGCATGTACGACGCGATGAACAATGGCATTCGTATGGCTACCGGTGATGTTGTCGGCATTATCAATTCCGACGATTTCTATCATCGCGATGATGTCATTGCCAAGGTCAGCGAGGCTTTTGAGAACAATGATGTAGAGGCAGTGTATGGCGATGTGCGCTTTGTCAATGAGAACGATCTCGACAAAACTGTGAGGTACTACTCTTCGAAGAATTTTGCTCCGTGGCGCTTCCGCTGGGGCTTTATGCCGGCTCATCCAACATTCTTCACATATAAAAGGAATTTCGACAAGTTCGGTTATTATCATTTCGACTACCACATTGCTGCCGATTATGAACTGCTGACGCGTTTTCTCTACACTAACCGCCTCAAGACTATGTATCTGCCATTGGATTTCATGAAGATGAGGACAGGCGGCCGCAGCACCGCTTCGTGGCGCAGCAATATTCTCCTGAACAAAGAAATAATCAGAGCGTGCAAGGAAAACGGAATCTGGACATGCATGCCTATGTTGTTCCTGAAATATTTTGTCAAGGTTTTTGAATTAATAAATACTAAATCAGATAGATCCTAATGAAAAAAGCACTTATAACCGGCATTACCGGTCAGGACGGCAGCTTTCTTGCCGAACTTCTGCTTGAAAAAGGATATGACGTGCACGGCACCATCCGCCGCTCGTCTGTAGACTTCCGCGAGCGTATCGCACATCTCGAAGGCCGGCCCAACTTTCACCTCCATTACGCTGACCTCGGCGACTCTATGTCGATAATACAGGTTCTCAACAAGGTTAAGCCCGACGAAGTATACAACCTCGCTGCGCAGAGCCACGTGCAGGTGTCGTTCGACTCGCCCGAGTTCACTTGTGATGTGGATGCTACCGGTGTGCTCCGCCTTCTCGAGGGCATACGCCAGTGCGGCCTCGCCGAGACATGCCGCTTCTACCAAGCTTCAACATCCGAGCTTTATGGCAAGGTGGAAGAAGTGCCGCAGAACGAGAAAACACCATTTCATCCTTATTCGCCTTACGCAGTGGCCAAGCTCTACGGCTTCTGGATTGTGAAGGAGTACCGCGAGGCTTACAATATGTACGCCTGCTCGGGCATTCTCTTCAACCACGAGTCGGAGCGCCGCGGCGAGACTTTCGTAACCCGCAAGATAACTCTTGCGGCTGCCCGAATAGCGCAAGGCAAACAGGATAAGCTGTACCTCGGTAATCTCTCATCACTGCGTGACTGGGGCTACGCCAAGGATTATGTGGAGTGCATGTGGCTGATTCTTCAGCAGCCCGAGCCGGAAGACTTCGTCATCGCCACCGGTGAGCAGCACTCCGTGCGCGAATTCTGCCTCTACGCCTTCCGGCGCGCCGGAATAGAACTGGAATTTGTGGGCGAAGGCGAGAACGAGAAGGGCATAGACAAGAAAACCGGAAAGGTTGTCATCGAGGTTTCTCCCGATTTCTACCGTCCAACCGACGTTGTCAATCTCTGGGGAGACCCCACCAAGGCCAAGGAGAAACTCGGCTGGGACCCGACAAAGAAGACATCGTTCGAGCAGCTTGTCAACCTCATGGTTGACGCCGACATGGCCAAAGTAGCCGTTGAGCGCGCCGGAGAACAGGTGAAAATGAACCTTGAAGAATACCTTGAGAAAGGCATTGTGAAATGATGGAGAAGAACGCAAAGATATACGTGGCCGGCCACCGAGGTATGGTTGGTTCGGCCATTGTGCGTGAACTGGAGCGCCAAGGATATACAAATATCATAACCCGCACTCATAAGGAGCTTGACCTCATCAATCAAGAGGCTGTCAACAAATTCTTTGCGGAGGAGAAGCCCGAGTACGTATTTCTTGCAGCAGCAAAGGTAGGCGGTATTATCGCTAACCAGTCGGCACTTGCCGACTTCATGTACGACAACATGATGCTTGAGATGAACGTGATCCACGCTGCTTGGAAGAACGGCTGCAAGAAACTCGAATTTCTCGGTTCGTCGTGTATCTATCCCCGCTTAGCGCCGCAGCCAATGCCGGAATCGTGCCTGCTCACATCTTCTCTCGAGCAGACAAACGAGGCGTACGCCCTCGCCAAGATCAGCGGCCTGAAATACTGCGAATACCTCAACCGCCAGTATGGCACCGACTATATCTCGGTAATGCCCACAAACCTCTACGGACCCAACGACAACTACCATCCGGAGCACTCACACGTACTGCCTGCCCTCATCCGCCGCTTCCACGAGGCCAAGGAGGCCGGAGCAAAAAGCGTGACCTGCTGGGGCGATGGCTCGCCACTGCGCGAGTTCCTCTATGTCGACGACCTCGCCAACCTCTGCGTGTTCCTTATGAACAACTACAGCGGCAACGAGACAGTCAACGCCGGCACCGGCAAAGAGCTCACTATCAAGGCGCTCACCGAACTCGTCTCCAAGGTTGTGGGCTATGAAGGAGAAATCCTCTGGGATACCACCCGCCCCAACGGCACTCCCCGCAAGCTGCTCGATGTATCCAAGGCCGCAGCCCTTGGCTGGACCTACAAGACCGAGCTTGCCGACGGCATAAGACTCGCATACGAAGACTTCCTGACCAATCCCATGAGGGCAGAACGATAATAGCTATGCAGATAATACTTCTTTCCGGCGGTTCAGGCACACGCCTGTGGCCCTTGAGCAATGACGCACGTTCGAAGCAGTTCCTGCGTGTTCTTGATGTTGATGGCTCCGACAAGTTAGAGTCGATGGTGCAGCGTGTGCACCGCCAGCTACAGGAATCGAATATCAAGGCCGAGTTGACCGTTGCAACAAGCGCTTCGCAGGTCGACTCAGTGATTGCCCAGTTGGGCGACAGCGTCAACATCGTGGCTGAGCCGTGTCGCCGTGACACATTCCCGGCAATTGCTTTGGCCTGCGAGTATCTTTCTAAAGAGAAACGTTGCCCCGACGATGAGATCGTAGTAGTAATGCCATGCGACCCATATACCGAGGCCGGATATTTCGAGGCAATCTGTAAGATGGCCGCAGGAATCGCAGAAGACAAGGCCGAGATGATAGTCATGGGCATAAACCCGACATACCCATCTGCAAAGTATGGCTATGTAGTTCCCGACAAAAAACATATTGTTGGTGAGGTAGCCGCAGTCAAGCGTTTCACAGAGAAGCCCTCTGTTGAGGTAGCCGAACAGCTTATCGCAGAAGGCGCATTGTGGAACGGCGGCGTTTTTGCATTCCGCCTCTGCTATGTAACAGAGATTTCACGCAAGTATAATAGCCACAATACTTTTGCAGAAATCAAGGCCAGTTATACCGACTATCCCAAAATCAGTTTTGACTATGAGGTAGCTGAGAAAGCCGATAATATCGGTATGGTCAAATATGATGGGGAATGGAAAGACCTTGGCACATGGAATACCCTGACAGACGAACTCAAGCGTGCGACCTACGGCAATGTCATCACTGACGGCTCTGGCCGTAATACACATATATTCAACGAGCTCAACATTCCCCTGCTCTGCATGGGCACGGAAAACCTTGTAATTGCGGCCTCTCCCGACGGCATAATCGTGTCGGAGAAAAGCAAGAGCGAGAACGTGAAAGCATACGCCGCAGAGCTGAAGCACCGTCCCATGTACGAAGAGCGCCGCTGGGGCACATACCGTGTAATTGACAGTACAGAGTTCCCTGACGGCTATTGCGCCCTGACCAAGCAGCTCACACTCAACCCCGGCTGCTCTATCAGCTACCAATGCCATACTTATAGAGATGAAGTCTGGACATTCATCGACGGCGAAGGTCTCATAGTCCTCGACGGCGAGAAACGTACAGTCAAACGCGGCGATGTCATAAATATCCCCAAGGGACAACATCATGCCCTAAAAGCCGTTACCTCGCTTTCATTCATCGAGGTTCAATGCGGCTCCAATCTCATCGAGGAAGACATTGAGCGCTTCCCGTACGATTGGGAATAATCCGGAATTATCAAATTTATGAAGAGAATACTGATTACGGGTGCCAATAGTTTTATCGGCACCTCGGTTGACCGTTGGCTTATGC
>OFGN01000089.1_pt1 | contig 97785 bp, 88 predicted proteins | sample 1521821 | NCBI WGS metagenome assembly OFGN01 (sample SAMEA3504094, study PRJEB24116) | mouse gut metagenome | biome: mouse gut; feature: mouse-associated habitat; material: faeces | place: Denmark | collected 2011
AATTTTTATCAATCTTCTTAATCATCTTCTACTCTCCTTACTTAGTGCTCTTCTTTGCTTCTTTTCTAGCAATAGTCTCGTCCTTATAACGAATACCATATACGTGATAAGGGTCTGGCACTTTGATTACCTTGATATTAGCGGCAACTTGACCAACTTTCTCACGGCTAATGCCTTTTACAACGATTTCGTTAGCATTTGGCACTTCAAAAGTAATACCATCACTCTCAACAACTTCAACAGGGTGAGAGTAACCGCAGTTGATAACGATTTTGTTACCTTGCTTAATTACTTTGTAACCTACACCATTAACGATAAGAGCTTTTTGGAAACCTTTAGTTACGCCTTCAACCATATTAGCAATTAGCTTACGATATAGTCCGTGCATAGCTTTGTGTTCTTTTTGCTCATCGTGTCTAGTTACGTGTACTTCTGCACCTTCAACTGCAACACTAATATTTTTGTCAACCTTTTGGCTCAATTCACCTAAAGGTCCTTTAACTATAACTACATTTTCACCTGTAACATTTACTGTAACTCCAGCAGGAATTACAACAGGAAGTCTACCAATTCTTGACATTCAACTTACCTCCTATTACCAGATGTATGCTAGAACTTCGCCACCAATGTGTTTCTCTCTAGCTTCTTTACAAGTCATAACGCCTTGAGATGTAGAAATTATAGCAATTCCTAAACCACCCAAAACTTTAGGCAACTTGTCTGCTTCGCAGTAAACTCTAAGACCTGGTTTACTAATTCTTTTGATATTAGTAATAACCTTTTCGCCCTTAGGACCATACTTAAGAGTTACTTTTATATCCTTTTGTACGCCATCTTCAACCAATTCATAGCCTTTGATATAGCCTTCATCTAAAAGAATCTGAGCAATACTGGTTTTGATTTTTGAAGCAGGTACTTTTACTTCATCTTTTTTCGCAATCAACCCGTTACGAATACGAGTTAGCATATCAGCGATTGGGTCTGTTATATTCATTTCCTATCTCCTCCTATTACCAACTTGCTTTCTTTACGCCGGGAATTTCGCCCTTGTAAGCAAGTTCTCTGAAGCAAATTCTACAAATGCCGTATTTTCTTAAAACTGCGTGTGGTCTTCCACAAATCTTACAACGAGTGTATGCTCTTGTAGAATACTTAGGTGTACGCTGTTGCTTATTTATCATAGCTTTTTTTGCCATTTGTCAATCCTCCTTACTTAGCGAAAGGCAAACCCATTAGAGTTAATAACTCTTTTGCCTCTGCATCTGTTTGCGCTGTTGTAACAAAGCAAACATCGAAACCTCTAATCTTCTCAATTTTATCATAGCTGATTTCTGGGAAGATAAGTTGCTCTTTAACACCCATATTATAGTTACCTCTGCCATCAAAAGAATTTGTAGGGATACCTTTAAAGTCTCTAACTCTTGGAAGAGCGACAGATACGAATTTGTCAAAGAACTCATACATTCTTGTAGCTCTAAGTGTAACTTTAGCACCAACAGTCATACCTTCACGAACTTTGAAGTTTGCAACGCTCTTTTTAGCTTTAGTAACCATTGGAGCTTGACCTGTGATTTGTTTTAACTCATCAAGTGCGATTTGAACACTTTTAGCATTGTCTTTAATATCGCCTAGTCCCATATTAATAACTATTTTTTCTAGCTTTGGAACTTGGTTAACATTTTTGTAGCCGAACTTTTTGATTAAAGCAGGAACTACAACATTTTGATAATTATCTTTAACTCTGTTTTTAATTTGATTAGCCACTGTTTAATCCTCCATTATTCAGCTTTTTCAGCATCAACTGCTGCTGTATCAGCTGCTTTCTTAGTTGCTTTTTTAGTAGTAGCTTTCTTAGTTGCCTTTTTAGCAGCCTTAGTAGCTTTTTGCTCTAAAGAAGCATTACATTTTTTGCAAAAACGGATTTTTACTTTTTTGCCATCAACATCTTCAACTCTGTGACCAGCCTTAGTAGGTAATCCGCACTCAGGACAAATAATCATTACATTACTTGCATCGATAGGAGCTTCTTTTTTAACAATACCGCCCTTTTCTTGTGCACTACGAGGTTTAACATAATTAGTTGCAATGTTTAATCCTTCAACAAAAACTCTACCATTATCGATGTCTACTTTAGTAATAGAGCCTGATTTACCTTTATCTTTACCAGCAATAACCATAACGTTATCGCCTTTTTTAACGTGTAAATTATTCATTATGTCCTCCAATTAAAGCACTTCTGGTGCAAGAGAAATAATTCTCATATAGTCTTTATCACGAAGTTCACGTGCGATAGGTCCAAAAATACGAGAACCTTTTGGTTGTTTTTGGTTATCAATGATAACTGCAGCATTGTCGTCAAATCTGATATGAGTACCATCACTTCTTCTGATACCTTTTTTAGTTCTAACGATAACAGCTTTTACAACATCGCCTTTTTTAACTACGCCACCTGGAGTTGCAGTTTGTACACTTGCTACGATAACATCACCGATATTACCATATCTACGGAATGAACCACCAAGTACTCTGATACATTTAATTTCTTTTGCGCCAGTGTTATCTGCCACATTCAATTTACTCTCTGGAATTATCATACTGTACCTCCTTACTTAGCCTTTTCAATGATTTCAGCAAGTCTGAAATGTTTACTCTTACTCATTGGACGAGTTTCTACGATAAGAACCTTGTCACCGATACCAGCCATATTATTCTCATCGTGTGCCATAAACTTTTTAGTTTTATTAACTGTTTTACCATATAGAGGGTGCTTAACCTTTTGAACAACGGCAACTGTAATAGTTTTATCCATTTTGTCGCTAACAACTAAGCCAACTCTACTTTTTCTAAGATTTCTTTCCATCTACTTATCCTCCAATTACTTAGCCTTTTTAGCAGTTTTGCTCTTAGGCTCTACAGAGATATTCAATTCTCTTTGACGAAGAACAGTCTTTACTCTAGCAATATCTTTCTTAACTAGGTTAAGTTGATTAGCGTTTTCAAGTTGACCTGTAGCGTGTTTAAAACGAAGGTTAAATAACTCTTGTTTTAAAGAATCTAATTTTACTTCCAACTCTTTGTTTGTCATATCAAATAACTCTTTAGCCTTCATTAACACTCACCGCCTTCTTCTTTTTTAACAAATTTGCATTTAACAGGCAATTTATGACTTGCAAGTCTAAATGCTTCTCTTGCTACTTCTTCAGGTACGCCAGCCATTTCAAACATAACTCTACCTGGTTTAACAACTGCAACCCAGTACTCTACAGAACCTTTACCTGAACCCATACGAGTTTCAGCTGGTTTCTTAGTGATAGGTTTGTGAGGGAAGATATTAATCCATACCTTACCACCTCTTTTTACATAACGTGTCATTGCAATACGGGCAGCCTCAATTTGGTTAGAAGTAACCCAAGATGGCTCTAAACTAACTAGACCATACTCGCCGTAAGCTACTTGATTGCCTTTATTTGCAACACCTTTCATTCTACCACGGTGTACACGTCTTCTTTTAACTCTTTTAGGCATTAACATTACGCTTTACCTCCTTCCTTTTTGATACCGCGACCTAATACCTCGCCTTTGTAAATCCATACTTTTACACCGATAATACCGAATGTAGTATGAGCTTCAGCAGTAGCATAGTCGATATCTGCTCTTAAAGTTTGCAAAGGGATTGAGCCTTCGTGATAGCTTTCGCTACGAGCTATTTCAGCCCCGTCAAGTCTACCAGAACACATTGTTTTAATACCCTTAGCACCACCTTTCATAGCTCTTGAGATAGCTTGTTTCATAGTACGACGGAAAGCCGCTCTCTTCTCAAGTTGTGCTGCAATATTTTCTGCAACAAGTTGTGCATCAATATCAGGACGATTGATTTCGTAAATATTGATATTAATTTGTTTACCTGGAGCAATTTTCTTAATTTGCTCTTTCATTTGGTTTACACCTTCGCCGCCTTTTCCGATAAGAACGCCAGGCTTAGAAGTGTAAATGTTTACCATTACGATGTCAGCGGCACTTGAAAGTATTCTTTCGATAGTGATTTTGCTGATACCACTTGTAAAGTATGTCTTTTTAATAAAGTTTCTAATTTTTTGGTCTTCAATCAAGTTAGCTGAGAAATTTTTCTTATCAGCATACCATTGAGCATCCCAATTTTTAATTATACCTACTCTAAGTCCGTGTGGATTAACTTTTTGTCCCATTCTGGAATACCTCCTTACTCAGTAACCGTATCTAGGATAACGGTAATATGGCTTGTACGCTTGTTGATTCTGAAAGCTCTGCCTTGTGCACGTGGTTGAACTCTTTTAAGAATTGGACCACCGTTTGCATAGCACTCTGCAACAAACAAGTCATTTTTATTCATATTCAAGTTATTTTCTGCATTTGCAGCAGCTGAATTTACAAGCTTAATAAGTGGCTCGCAAGCAGCTTTTCTTGTGTTTTTAAGAATAGCAATTGCTTCAACATAACTTTTTCCACGAATAACATCAAGTACGATTCTAACCTTATCAGGAGAAATTCTAACATACTTTGCAACCGCTCTTGGACGCTTATCTGCATTTAGAGCGCGATTTTCAGATTTAGTTTTAACTCTAGTTGCCATTATAAATTACCTCCCAATTATCTACCACCGGTAGTCTTGCCACCAGCGTGACCTTTAAAAGTTCTAGTTGGAGCGAACTCGCCCAATTTGCAACCTACCATATCTTCTGTAATATATACAGGAACGTGTTTTCTACCATCATGAACAGCGATAGTGTGACCTACCATTTCAGGGAATATAGTTGATGACCTTGACCAAGTTTTGATAACAGCCTTTTTATTCTCATTGTTCATAGCAATTACTCTATTGATAAGCCTTTCTTCTACGAAAGGACCTTTTTTAACTGACCTACTCATTTCATACCCTCCAATTAGTTCACACGCTTGATGATGAACTTATTAGTTCTGTTCTTTTTCTTTCTAGTCTTGTATCCAAGAGCTGGTTTACCCCAAGGAGTTACTGGACTAGGCATACCTATTGGTGACTTACCCTCACCACCACCGTGTGGGTGGTCACAAGGATTCATTACTACACCACGGACAGTTGGCTTAACACCCATATGACGATGTCTACCAGCTTTACCGATGCTAACGATTTCGTGGTCTAGGTTACCAACTTGACCGATTGTTGCTCTGCAAGATAGTAATACATATCTCATTTCGCCAGATGGCAATCTTAAGATAGCATATTTACTTTCTTTTGCCATAAGTTGTGCTGCTTGACCTGCTGCTCTTGCGATTTGACCGCCTTTGCCAGGGTGCAACTCGATATTGTGCAATAAAGTACCTACTGGAATATTCTCGATTGGTAAGCAGTTACCAACTTTGATTTCTGCATTAGCACCATTCATAACCATATCGCCTTTGTTCAAACCAACAGGAGCTAAGATATAAGCTTTGCTACCATCTACATAATGTAGTAATGCGATGTTGGCTGTACGATTTGGGTCATATTGAATTTCAGCAACTTTTGCAGGAATATTATCTTTATTACGTTTGAAATCGATAATTCTGTATTTTTGTCTATTACCACCGCCGATATGTCTGACAGTGATTCTACCATTGTTATTTCTACCGCCTGATTTGCTTTGAGTTTCAAGCAAACTTCTCTCCGGTTTAGTGCTTGTGATTTCGTCAAAAGCAGAAACACTCATAAAACGACGGGCTGGAGAAGTTGGTTTAAATCTTTTAATAGCCATTATTAATTACCTCCGCTCTTAAGCCAAACTATCGAAGAACTCGATGCGTTTGCTATCTGCTGTAAGTTGAACATAAGCCTTTTTGAAAGATGGTGTTCTTCCTTCACTTCTGCCCATTCTTTTGATTTTGCCATCATAATTTACTGTATTAACTTTAGCAACTTTAACTCCAAAAATTTCTTCAACAGCTTTTTTGATTTGAGTTTTAGTTGCTCTAACGTCCACCTTAAAAGTGTACTTCATAGCTTCAATGCCTTCATAACTTTTTTCAGTTAAGATAGGGCTAATAATGATATCGTAAGCGTTCATTATGCGTACACCTCCTCAATTTTATTAACAGCATCTTTTGTCATAATGCAATTTGCATTTGCAACAACGTCATAAACATTAATTAATGATGCGTTGATTAGTGTTACATTTTCAATATTGCGGCAAGCTCTGATTACTAATTCGTCACGCTCACCAACAACCAAAAGTACTCTCTTTTCCATTTTAAGATTTTTAAGAATTGTTGCAATTTCTTTTGTCTTGCCGTTTTCAGCTTTGATTTCGTTGATAATAGTAATTTCATTATCACGAGCTTTTTGAGACAATGCACTCTTTAGTGCAGCAACTTTCATCTTTTGATTTATCTTTTGACTGAAATCTCTTGGCTTTGGTGCAAATACTACACCACCCTTAATCCATTGTGGAGCACGAATGCTACCTTGTCTTGCTCTACCAGTACCTTTTTGTCTCCAAGGTTTGATACCGCCTCCGCGAACTTCAGCTCTAGTCAATGTACTTTTTGTACCTTGTCTTTTATTTGCTAGTTGAGCTACAACAACTTGGTGGATAAGAGATTCATTGTACTCTTGCTCAAAAACTGCAGCATTTAACTCGATTGTACCAACTTTTTTACCGCTGCTATTTACAACTTTCATTTCCATTTTTAAGCCCTCCATTAACCTTTGCAAGATTGCTTAACGATAACGATTCCGCCCTTAGCACCAGGGATAGCACCCTTAACTAGCAAAATATTACGTTCTGCATCTACTTTTACAATTTGCAAGTTTTGAACTGTGCATTTTGTATTACCATATTGACCTGGCATTTTCTTGTTTTTGAAAACCCTTGATGGGCTAGAACAAGAACCCATAGAACCAACACCTCTGTGGTATCCTGAACCGTGTGCCATAGGACCAATGTGGAAATTGTGTCTTTTGATTGTACCGCTAAAACCTTTACCTTTAGAAGTACCTGAAACATCTACTCTGTCGCCAACTGCGAAAATATCTGCATTTATTACACTACCGATTTCGTAACTAGCGCAGTTATCAAATTTGAATTCTTTCAAAATTCTCTTTGGCTCAACGCCGGCTTTCTTGTAATGACCTGCAACAGGCTTGTTTACATTTTTGCCATTGATAGCTCCGAAAGCAACTTGAATTGCTTCATAACCATCTTTCTCTACTGTCTTCTTTTGCACAACGGGACATGGACCTGCTTCCACAACTGTTACTGGAATAACTTTGCCATCCTCGTTGAATACTTGGCTCATACCAACTTTCTTTCCAATGATTGCTTTATTCATAGATAAAGTTCACCTCCAAATTTATTTCTCTATTTATTAAAGTTTGATGTTAATATCAACACCTGCAGGCAAATCAAGTTTCATTAAACTATCAACTGCTTGAGCAGTAGGGTTGAATATATCAATCAAACGCTTGTGAGTTCTAAGCTCGAATTGTTCTCTACTATCTTTGTACTTGTGTGGAGAACGGATAATTGTTACTATCTCTTTTTCTGTAGGTAGAGGAATAGGTCCTGATACCTTTGTGTTGTGTCTTTTGATTGTATCAACGATTTTCTCAGCTGCTACATCAATAAGATTGTGGTCGTAAGCTTTTAACTTAATTCTGATTTTTTGTGTTGCCATTTTAAATGACCTCCTGTTTTCCTAACTCGTTTTTTTACACATTACCGTGTGTTTCGTACTGTTGCTTCTAAAGTAAGATATTGCTATCCGCTTAAAGAGTTAGTCGCCCGATTGTCGAACCATTGTCCACGATAATTATCCGTATATTACGGTAACTTACCGCTTCTTCCCATTTCAACAGCCTTATCATTATATACAATTAAAAAGCTTATGTCAAACATTTTTCCTTGATTTTTCAATATTTTTAACTCGCAACCCTTCCGCGTGTGTCATTTTTGCAAAAACCTTGTTTTTTAAGCATTTTTAGGGCGATTTTCGCCCATTTTTTATAAAAATTTTTTATTTTTGCATAAAAAACTCAAAAATCTTAGCAAGTTTTTGACTAACAAATACTTTTTTCCTTAATTTAGCACAAAACTTTTATGACAGATTTTATATTTTTAATTAAAAAATTTGTTTTTCATTTAAAAGCATTAATTAATCTTATGCTCTACTTTTTAATTCAATTTTTTTTAAACCATCTACAGAATTTGATAACTATTTTGACCTATTACTTATGTAGATTTTAGATAATTAATAATGATATATATAATATAATTAAAGATAAATAATATATCTATAATAAAAATGACTGGCAACACCAGTCATTTTTCTCTTTATTTTTTATCTTTAATAATTAGCTTAATTTCAGGATACCCTGCAATTTTAATAACATTATTATCAATATTTGTATCATTCATCTGATTTATGATTAAATCTTTTAAATAAATTGCCAAATCTTTTTTATTCCTTAATTCCAATTTGTTTATAGTACTATCAAAATGATTCTCTTCACTTGTACCATAGCCAAAATCGTGATTTATGACATATTTGTCCATAACTTTATTACTCCTAAATTTATTTATTAATCTATTCCTAAGAATTTCTTCTTTTGTATTTTATTATTCATTTGTGTATTAGCACTTTTTCCAAACAATTAATGTAATTTTAGCTTTTTTAAAAGAGAATCAATTTTTATCTTTAATGATACTCTTGCCTTTTTTCCGTCAGCAAACTTAACTATAATTTCTCTATCATTTACAATAAACTCATTTGAAATTTCAAGTCTTAAGCCACTGATAATTACGAAAAAAACTAATTCTAAAAAGTCCACATACTCACCTCCTTTAAATCTCATCACCAAAATCAAATTAAATATTACATAGAATCATAGGCGATTAATAAAAATAGTAATCAATTGCTGTAAAATCTAATTAAACTGGGGTTTTTTTATATTATAACCTAGATTTAGGGGCTACGCAACTTATTTGTACATTATTTTTATAAAATATTATAAACTTTTATGAAAATTTAATTATAGATTTTTAAAAATGGAGAAAATTATGCTTCAACAACAAGATTATATTAATATTTTTACTGAAAATTTCATTGATTTATTTAATAGCACTAATTTAAATAAAACAGCTTTTGCAAATAAGGTCGGATTAAAACATTCTCAAATTGAACGCTATTTACAAGGTTTAATTCCTTCAACTAATAGTGTAGTAAAAATATGTGATTATTTTAACTGCTCAATTGATTATATAGTGGGCTTAAATCCTAATTATCAATACTCTACTTCAACTAAAGGTTTTAATGCTAACTCTTTTTATCCTGAATATGCAAATTTGTTGAAGCTTAGCAATACTACACACTTTCAACTTTCCAAAAAGGGTATTGTTACAGAAACTAGTCTTAGCTTGTGGAAAAAAGGTGGTCTGCCTAAATTTGAAGTAATTATTGCAATTGCTTTTGAGCTTAGCGGGTCTATCGACAAAATGCTTGGTCGAATATAAGTTTAATAAAAAATAAAAATTCAGGGACAAATTTATGATAAATCTTCATAATAGAACAAACTTATATACAGACAACTTTAAAGACTTATTTTTAAGCACTAATTTAAGTAAGTATCAATTTGCAAAAGAAGTTGACATTGACCACTATCAAATTACTTGCTATTTACAAGGAACTATCCCCATTACAAAAAGTGCTGTTAAAATTTGTGATTACTTTAACTGCTCAATTGACTATATGGTTGGACTTACTGATTCAATTTCCTACCCGAATATGAAAAAGGGTTTTGATGCAAAATACTTTTTCCCTGAATATCAAAGATTATTAAAACTAAACGGAAAAACTCATTATACATTGTCTAAAGAGAATATTGTAACATCTTCAAAACTGAGTATATGGAAAAAAGGCGGACTGCCTAAGTTTGAAGTGCTTATTGCACTTGCTTACGAACTTGGCGGTTCTATTGACAAAATGCTTGGCAGAATTTAACCATTTAGTTTTATAAAATTAAATTAATAAGGTTGAAAATTATGATTAATCTTTCTGAAAAAACTAAAATCTTTACGGAAAATTTTGTAGATTTATTTAATAGTACAAATCTAAGCAAAACAAAGTTTGCCAATCAAGTGGGGTTAAAACACTCACAAATACAGCATTATTTGCAAGGTTTAATTCCTGTTACCGATAGTGTTGTTAAAATTTGTGACTATTTTAACTGCTCTATTGATTACTTGTGTGGACTAACAGAAAATACTACTTATCCTAATATGAAAAAGGGCTTTGATAAAACAAGTTTTTCCACTGAATATCAGAGATTGTTAAAAATGAATAATACAAGCCACTTTTATTTAGCAAAACAAAATATAGTAACACAAACAAGCCTTAGCTTATGGAAAAAGGGCGGTTTACCTAAGTTTGAAGTGCTTATTGCAATTGCCTACGAGCTTGGTGGCTCCATTGACAAATTGCTTGGAAGAATTTAAGCAAATATAAGGAAGATTTATGGAATTTACAGAAATTTTTACAGAATTATTTTTGGATACAGAATTAACAAAAACAAAATTTGCAAACGCAATTAATATTGGGCATTCTAAAGTACAAAAGTATTTAAATGGTGAAATACCTTCACCTAAAACAATGGCAAAGATTTGCGATTACTTTAAGTGTTCTATGGATTACATTACAGGACTTACCGAAGAGTTTAGCTACAGCAATATGAAAAGTGGTTACAATATATCTAGCTTTATGCCTGAGTACCAAAAGTTACTTACAAGAAATGCTATAAATCACTACACTTTATCTAAAAAAGGTTTAGTCAATGAGTCAAGCTTAAGTTGGTGGAAAAAAGGTCACCTGCCACAATTTGAAGTTATCTACAACATTGCCTACGAATTAGGTGGTTCTATTGACAAATTGCTTGGCAGAATTTAAAATAAAAATGACATAATAATAGCACATAGAAGGCTTCTATGTGCTATTTGTTTTTTTTATTATTCTATTATATTATAAAAATGAGTAATATTCATATCTTTATCAATATCTTTGCCGTGATTGCCTAACAAGTACCATTCTCTATGCACGCCGTGGTCGGTTATAGTTGCAAACAATGTCTTTTCGTTAACATAAGATTGCTTTATTGCCTGTAACAATAACTTATAGCTTTGATTATAATGTTTTAAAGCTCGTTTTGCAAGCAATGATTTTGGGTGAGTTATTTTTCATTATTACCCCTTTTTATTATATTTTGATATTTTTAAATTAGCTTTGCTTACCTTTGCAAAATATTTTTTTGTTTTAAACGCAAATAATTAAAACACCTTGTTTGATAACATAAATGTCAAAACATTGCCTTCTTCATTATTATTAGCAAGCTTAGTATTTCCACCGCAAGTAGTTGCAATAATAATCAACCAATCTTCGTCCACTTTTTTTGCTATTTCACTATACAAATCGTCAATATAATAATTTAAATGCAAAAGCGATGCAAGATATGCAGCATTACTCATTTTATAATTACCTGCTGCAACAACATAAGGGTTAGAAATTGCAACCGTAATAAAATCGTTGCCATTTAAATTACTCAAACATTCTGAGCGTACGGCGTTTAAATCCACACAAGAAACACAGCTTAATTTTTGAGATTCCATTGCTTTAATTTCTGCAGCCAAATACATATCGATATACGCTTTATTATCTGTCAAAAACTTTACTCTGTATTTTTCAGACATTGTAGATACAATTGAGTATGGTTTTTCCCTTTTTGCATCTGTGCTTTTTAGCACATTGAAAGTTGAAGGTTCTTGCCCTGTAACAATGCTTAAAAAGTTTACGCCTAAATCTATTTTTGCCTTGCTATCCAAATTAGCTGGTTTTGTCCAATAAAGCCCGCCTGTTTTAGCAATACGTGATAGTCCTAAATCATTGCCCATAATATACTCAAGGCTTTCCGCTCTCATACCATCAATGGTTATCAAAACAGCTTTCTTTTTTACACTTGTATTTTGATTAAAATGTGCTGTAATTTTGTTTACAATATCTGTTTGCGGTATAGCATTGTCATAACTATCGGAAAAATACCCTTTTTCCGTTAATCTGTTTAATATTTTATTGCTGTTACAGCCGCTAAGTATTGTAGCAAACCCTAATACCAATATTAATGCTGTTAAAAATCTGACTTTTCTCATACCATACCTTTTATCTTAATGTATATATTATGTTATATTTTAATTATATACTATATATTGTAGACAATAATCTACCTTGCTAATATTGCTAATTTTTAATAAATCTATTTATTTTAACTAAATGTAACTCCATATCCACCTTATCGCCTTTAAAAGTTACACCTTCTCTCTCAAGTCTAGTCCTTTGTTCATTTTCTCCACCAAACACAAAAGCAGGGGTTAAACTTCCGTCTTTCATAACAACTCTGTGACAAGGGATATTTGCGGGGTCAGGGTTATGGTGCAACGCTCTGCCTACTTGTCGTGCCTTTGTAGGATATCCTGCAAGCTCTGCCACCATTGCATAGTTCATAACAAACCCACACGGAATGTTTTGAACCACCATATAAACTTTATTATCAAACTCGCTCATATTATTCACCTTGTTTGCTATAAACTATCAAAAATCGATATTATTTTGTTGCAAAGGCTTAAAATTGCAACAAATAATTAATTAAACTAAATTTGTAAAATTATATATTAATAGTATTATTATATATTAAAAATATTTAATTGTCAATAATGGTAATTAAAACAAAAGGTAATAAAAATATCTTAACCCCCTACAAAAAAATATTGAATATATTTACCATAAATTGCATTAAAAAACGCTTGCTAATATATGGCTTTTTATGTTACAATGTCTTTGCTGAGTAGAAATACTGCGTTAAGTGCCATAGAACGGGATGTTGACTATGGACGAAGGAGATTTATCTCTGCGGTTGTATTTCACATCCGAGGCAAGTTATTGTGGTAAAAATAATTTTCTCGGTACTCTCCAATATTCTAAGGAGGTACTTTTTTTATGACAAATAGTACGAAAGTTAAAAGCAAAAAGATAAAAACTACCCTTTTTATCACTTACACCGCTATTTTAATAGCACTTGGCATTATATGCAACACCTTTGATATACCGATTGGTGGCGGCTCACTAAAGTTGACTTTTACTTATATTCCTTGCTTTATTGCAGGTATATTTTTAGGTCCGATTGCGGGTTTTTTAGTTGGCTTTTTAGGTGACCTACTAGGCTTTTTGATAAATAGTCAAGGTATGGCGTGGATTCCACTACTTACAATATCATCTGCATTTGTCGGGTTTATACCAGGACTAGTTTTTAAAATCAAAAAGCTAAATATATACTTTAAATTAGCGTTATCTTTTTTATTAGTATTTTTATTTTGTACTTGTTTTTTGACTACACTTGGACTTTACTTGTTTTTTGCAATAGGTAAAAAGACTTTTTGGGTATACTTTATCGGCAGAATAGGACCACAACTTGGCTTTTATTCAATCAACTGCGTTATTATCTGCATCATCTACTACCCACTTAAAAAGTATGTGTTTAATAGACTTGGTACTAAAACAGCAACAAATCAAGATATTGAGCAAATGGAAAAAGAAGGTAGTACCGCTGTAAATACAGAGACCAAAAAAGCTTACAATGTATTTGTTTCTATCAAAACAAAATTTGCAAAAAAGAATGCTTGCGAAGCTGCAGAGTGCACTCAAAAAACTAATAATAATTGTAATACAACAATCAATTGCACAAATAGCAATATAGCTGAAGAAGAAATCGAGTAAAACTGATTTTTACATTAAAAAATCGTTTTACCCCCGATTTTTTAATGGTTTTTATAAAAACATTTCTATTTCACAAAATACCCCCCTGTTTACAGGTGGGTATTTTGTATTTATTAATTACTACTCTTCAATATAAATATAGACTTTTAAATACAATCTAAATTCATTTGTTTGCAATTTAATATTACAACTATTAAACACTTGTTTTGATATTAATAATTTGTTATTTATGATTGATTTTTACACTTGTACTTAGCTAAAAAATCTTATTTTAACAACAAAAAACGGACTAAAACTTAGTCCGTTTTTTTGCTTAATTTCATAATTTAAAGTTTATTTAACTCAGGCTAATCTTAGAAGAATTTAGCGAAATGCTTAATTGTTCTAACCATTTGGCTTGTGTATGAGTTCTCGTTATCGTACCAAGAAACAACTTGTACTTGAGAGTAACCATTACCCATATCCATAACCATAGTTTGAGTAGCATCAAACAAGCTACCGAATCTCATACCGATAACGTCGCTTGAAACGATTTCGTCTTCAGTATAACCGAAAGATTCATTTGATTGAGCTTTCATAGCTGCATTGATTTCGTCCTTAGTAGGAGTACCTTTTACAACTGCAACAAGGATTGTTGTAGAACCAGTTGGAGTTGGAACTCTTTGTGCAGAACCGATAAGTTTACCATTTAGCTCTGGGATAACCAAACCGATAGCTTTAGCAGCACCAGTTGAGTTAGGAACGATATTAACAGCAGCAGCTCTTGAACGACGAAGGTCACCCTTTCTTTGTGGTCCGTCCAAAGTCATTTGGTCACCAGTATAAGCGTGAATTGTGCTCATAATACCAGATTGAACAGCCCAGTTGTCATTTAAAGCTTTAGCCATTGGAGCTAAGCAGTTAGTAGTACAAGATGCTGCAGAGATGATGTGGTCATCTTTAGTAATCTTGTCGTGGTTTACATTGTAAACGATAGTTGGAAGGTCATTACCTGCTGGAGCAGAAATAACAACTTTCTTAGCACCTGCATCAATGTGAGCTTGTGCTTTAGCTTTTGCAGTATAGAAACCAGTACACTCAAGTACAACGTCTACACCGATTTGTCCCCAAGGAAGCTCAGCAGCGTTTGCTTTTGCATAAATTTTGATTTCTTTTCCATCAACAATGATAGAATCTTCAGTGTTAGAAACAGTATCAGCCAAAGCATATTTACCTTGAGATGAATCATACTTCAAAAGGTGAGCAAGCATTTTAGGGCTTGTCAAATCGTTGATTGCTACTACTTCAAATCCTTCTGCACCAAACATTTGTCTAAATGCAAGACGACCAATACGGCCAAAGCCATTGATAGCTACTTTTACAGTTTTATTAGCCATTTATTTATCCTCCAAAATTGCCTTTATAAAGGCATAATTATTATTGTTTGTATTTATTTTACCAAAATTTAGTCTGTTTGTCTAGTCTTTTATAACATTTTAAGTTATATTTAACAAAAAAACTACTCTCATTTTGATATAATTGCTTTTTATATTATAAATTATACTAAATTTACTACATTTTACAAAAATTTATTTCAAATTTTCAGGGTTTAAGCATTTTAGTTCGTCTAAAACAAACATACCGTCTTTTCTAATCAAAACATCGTCAAAATAAATCTCTCCACCGCCATACTCGGTAGTTTGCACTTGCACTAAATCCCAATGTATAGCAGACTTGTTGCCGTTTGGAGCATCTTCGTAGCTTTGACCGGGGGTAAAGTGAATTGAACCGCTTATTTTTTCGTCAAACAAAATATCGCCCATTGCTTTTGTAATGTAAGGATTTACGCCAAGAGCAAATTCGCCTACATATCTTGCACCTTCGTCTGTATCAAAAATTTTATTGACAGCAACAGTATCGTTTGCAGTTGCTTTTACTATTTTTCCGTCCTTAAACTCAAGACGAACATTTTCAAACTTAATTCCTTCTTCAACAGACGGAACATTGTAAGTTATATATCCATTCACGCTATCTTTAACAGGTGCGGTATACACTTCTCCGTCAGGGATATTTCTAAGTCCGCTACATTTAATTGCAGGTATACCTTTTATTGAAAAAGTCAAATCTGTATCTTTGGCAACTATTCTAACTCTGTCTGTTTTATTCATAAGTTCCACAAGCGGTGTCATTGCCTTATCCATTTTGCTGTAATCTAAGGTACACACATCAAAGTAAAAATCTTCAAAAGCTTCTGTACTCATACCTGCTTGTTGACTCATTGACTCTGTAGGATATCTTAAAACAACCCATTTAGTATGGTCCACTCTTTGATTTAATACAGGTCGCATAATGCGATTAAATTCCGCAAGCTCGACATCTGAAAGTTCTTGATTGTTTCCGCCACCCCTAATTGCGATATAAGCTTGCATATCTTTCATTCTGTACATTTCCATATCTGCGTATTTTTTTGCAAGCCCTGTAGTCATTCCCTTAAGCCATTCACGCTTAATTCTTAAATCGGTAATATTAACAAAAGGATATGCGCCTTTTGCATAAACTTCTTTAACAAGTTGAGCCACCAATTGATAATCTACACCTGTAGCTTCAATTAGTACATTTTCCCCTTTTTGAACATCGCAGGAAAAATCCACCAAGCCGTGAGCAAGTTTTTCAATTCTTTTATCTATTAACATATTGCACTCCTTAATAACAAATCAAAATTTGCTAAATTTATCATACTTTAATATTTTTGCCTATTATACCGCACTTTAACGATAATTACAAAAATATCTATTTAAATTTTATAACAATACTATATTACCATAAATTGCCATATCCGTCAATACACATTGCTAACATTTAACTGCAAAAACAACCAATACTTTTCGGTTTTTGTAAAAAACAGAAGGACTTTTAAATAAAATCCTTCTGTAATTCATTTTTACACCTAGCTTTAGGCAATCTCTTCTTCGGCTTTTTTGCCATTGTAAAGCTCATAATATCTGCCGCGTTTTGCAATCAATTGTTCGTGATTTCCGCGTTCAATAATCTCGCCGTGTTCCAAAACCATAATACAATCTGAGTTTTGTATAGTAGATAGTCTATGTGCTATAACAAAGCAAGTTCTGCCTTGCATCAAGCTATCCATACCTTTTTGCACCAAAATTTCTGTTCTTGTATCAATACTACTTGTTGCTTCGTCTAGTATCATTAGCGGTGTATCTGCAAGAATTGCACGGCTTATTGAAAGCAACTGCCTTTGTCCTTGAGATAATGATGAGCCGTCGCCGTCAATTATAGTGTCATATTTTTCTGGCAACATTTCAATAAACTCGTGTGCACCACCCCTTTTACAAGCACTTACTACTTCTTCATCTGTTGCAGTAGGTCTGCCGTAACGAATATTTTCCGCAATAGTGCCACTAAACAAGTTAACATCTTGCAAAACTATACCCAAGGATTTTCTTAAATCTTCCTTTTTGATTTTGTTGATATTAATGCCGTCATATCTAATTTTTCCGTCATCAATATCATAAAATCTGTTTATTAGGTTTGTTATAGTTGTTTTACCTGCACCTGTTGAGCCAACCAAAGCAATTTTTTCACCAGGATTTGCATTTATAGTTACATCTTTCAAAACAAGCTTGTTTTCCACATAGCCAAAGTCAACGTGGTCAAGTTCCACTCTACCTTCAAGTTTAGCATAAGTCAATGTTCCGTCGCCGTGTGGGTGTTTCCAAGCCCAATCTCCGTCTTCGCACTCAATAAACTGACCATTATTCTCTTTACCTTTAACAAGTGTAACATAGCCGTTATCAACTTCCTCTTCTTCAGAAAGCAATTGGAATATTCTTTTTGAACCTGCTGTCGCCATTGCAAAGTTATTGATTTGCTCTGCAAATTGGTTGATTGGCATAGTAAATGATTTAGATAAAGGCAAGAAAGTTACAACCGCAGCTAGCGAAGTTCCGCCAACACCTGTTATTATCAAAGTACCACCAATCAATGCAATCAATACATAAAGCAAATGTCCCATACCCATCATTATAGGCATAATAGTACAAGCAAGTTTAACTGCTCTAAAGCTTGCATCACGCCAGTTATCATTGATTGCGGCAAATTCGCTTTTGCAAACTTCTTCGTGATTGAATACTTTAACAATTCTTTGTCCGCCAATCATTTCTTCCACATAGCTGTTTACATCGCTGATAGCTTTTTGTTGTCCTGCAAAATATTTTACAGACCTTTTGCCAATAAACTGAGCAACAAACAACATTATCACACCATAAACCAAAGTACAACCTGCCAAAATAGGACTTAATATAAACATTGAAACTATTACTGCAATAAGTGTTGTAATAAGATTTATAAGTTGCGGTATACCTTGTGATAACAATTGCATCATTGTATCTGTATCGTTAGAAAAATAACTCATTATATCGCCGTTATTTTTTCTGTCAAAATACTTAACAGGCAATTTTTGCATTTTGATAAACATATCGTCTCTTATTGAACGCATAGTGTTTTGAGCGATAATAATCATCAATTGATTGTACATTAAAGCACTAAGCATACCAGCAGCATAAATACCTGCCATATAGCAAATTGCTGTAATAACTCCGCTGAAGTCTGGATTTTTAGTTCCCACTAATGGCAAAACATAATCTGAAAGCAAACTATTTATAAACATTGTACCCGCAATAGATGCAAGTGCTGAAATGACTATACCTATTACTACAAAAATGAACAATACTCTGTATTTATTAAATATTGTTTTGAAAATCAAGGCAATAGTATTTGGTTGTCTTTGACTTTGTTTTTTATTGTTTACTGCCGATTTTTGAAGGGTTTTAGTTGTTTTCATCGCTATTTCCCCCCTTTACTTGTGATTGATAAACTTCTTGGTAAATGCTGTTATTTGCCATTAATTCATCGTGAGTGCCAATACCATTTATCTTACCATTATCTATTACGATAATCTTATCTGCATCTTGTACAGAAGATATTCTTTGTGCAATAATTAGCTTTGTAGTATCTGCTTTTGTCTCTCTCAAACCTTGTTTTATTTTTCTATCGGTTGCAGTATCTACCGCACTTGTAGAGTCATCAAGGATTAAGATTTTAGGGTCTTTAATCAAAGCTCTAGCAATACACAATCTTTGCCTTTGACCGCCTGATAAGTTTGCCCCGCCTTGCTCAATATGATAATCGTAGCCATTAGGGAAACCATTTACAAAATCTGTTGCAGATGCAATTTCTAGTGCTTCAGCAATCTCTTGGTCTGTAACATTAGGGTTACCCCATTTCATATTATCACGCAAAGTTCCGCTAAACAAAACATTCTTTTGTAGAACTACACTTACTTTATCTCTTAAAGCTTTTATATCATAATCTTTAACATTATGTCCGCCAACAATAACTTCACCGCTTGTTGCATCATAAAGTCTTGGAAGAAGGCTTACAAGTGTGGTTTTACCACTACCAGTACCACCTAAAATACCAACCATTTCACCGCTTTTAATTGAAAGATTAATATTTTTCATACATTCTTTATTACTATCACCCACATAGCTAAAACCAACATTTTTAAATTCAATATCGCCGTTTTGTACTTCATATATAGGGTTTTCAGGATTTACAATACTAGGCTGCTCTTTTAAAACTTCAACAATACGCTCTGCACTTGCTCTTGACATTGTAATCATAACAAATACCATAGAAAACATCATTAAGCTCATAAGTATAGACATAGTATATGATATTAATGAAGTAAGTGCACCTACACCCAATGTTCCGCTTACTATTTCTCTTGCACAAAAATAGCTTATAAGTAACATACAAGTGTAAATACAAAACTGCATTAATGGAGAGTTTAAAGCAAGTAATCTTTCCGCCCTACTGTAGTTTTTATAAATATCGCCTGACGCATCTTCAAATTTCTCTATCTCTTTACCTTGAGAGTTAAAAGATTTAACAACTCTAACACCTTTAACATTTTCACGAACTACTTTGTTCATCTTATCATAGCTTTTAAACACCTTTTCGAACAATGGGAAAGCATATTTAATAATAAGTATCAAACCGATTGCTAGCACTGGTGCAACACCAAGATAAATAAGTGCAATTTTAGGACTTATCGTAAATGCCATTGCTACTGATGCTATAAGCATAATAGGACATCTTGTTGCAAGTCTTGACACCATTTGATAAGATTGTCTAACATTCATTATATCTGTTGTAAGTCTTGTAATAAGACTTGATGTAGAAAACTTATCTATATTACTAAAAGAGAAATTTTGTATATTTGCATACATATCGTCCATTAGATTTTTTGCAAAACCAGTACTACCCTTAGTTGCAGACCAACCTGATAATACGCCAAGCACCATTGCCATAGCCGCAAAAACCAATAATATACCGCTTGCAATGCCGACATAACGCATATTTCCTTTATTAATTCCGTTATCTATAAGTGCCGACGTAATATAAGGTATCATAACATCAATAACAACTTCAAGTGCAACAAGGCAAGGCGTTATTAATGTGTATTTTAATGACCCTTTCGCGTGTTTTAATAATTCCTTTATCATTTATAGTCTCCTTTATTTAGCTAAATTATCTTTTATTCTTTCCAAAAATTTACTTAATTGAACTTTCTCTTCTTCATTAAATCCAGTAATAATAAGATTTTCAATCATTGTAAATTCTTCCCTTATCATTAATGCATATTTGTTTGCCTTTTCAGTAAGCAAAAGTTGCTTTAATCTCATATCATTACCAACAGGTACTCTTTCAATAAGTCCATCCTTTTCCATATCCTGCAACATACTTGTTGCTGTAGAACGTCTTATTTTTAATATTCTGCTAATATCCTTTTGAAAAACAGGCCTCCCTTGTGACTCGTCTATTATGCTTATTACTGCTGCTTGTCTTCTAGAAATTTCCTTTTGTACAACCTTTAATTTTTCAGATTCATTAATCTTATGTCTTATCAAATTTACAATTACCAAAATTTCGTCTTGAAAATATTTAATCATTTTATCTTCCCTGTTTATTAAATTTTGTTAGCATACTAACTGTTAGTATTCTAACATTTTTAAAATTTATTGTCAACTGATTTTTTAGATAAGTTTCAAATTAATTTACACTTATCCATCAAAATTGTTGTTTTTAAATAGAAAAAACAGTATTTAATTTAATCAAAAAAAATATCTTTTAGATTATTTAAATACTGAATATTTTTACTTTTATTTTTAGTTTTAATCGTTTTATAGCTACTAAAAACTTAAATTTCAGCACTGTAAAATTCAGTACAATAGCTATTATATGTTAATAAAAATTTTATGTCAACACTTTTTTCAAAAAAGTTTATTTATTAAACTTAATTACTTAAAATGCTCTCAATATCTTGTGGAAGTGCTGTTGTAAATTGCATATGTTCGCCTGTAATAGGGTGTTTGAACATTATTTTTTCACTATGCAATGCAGGTCTGTCTATAAGTTTTTTACTTCCGCCATACAAGTCATCGCCTAATAATGGGTGTCCAATATAGGATAAATGTACTCTTATTTGGTGAGTTCTTCCTGTTGCAAGCGTTAGTCTAACTAGGCTATACTCCGCACAGCTACTTATAACATTGTAATATGTTTTTGCATATTTACCACCGCTATTTACAACGCCACGGATAAGACTATTATCGCCTGCAATACCGATATCTGCTTCTATTTCTCCATTACCTTGCAATATATTATCTTGCGTATTATGCACAACAGCAAGATACTCTCTTTGCACATTTTTAACTCCATCTATTTTATCTTGCTCAAGCTCTCTTGATAAAATGCTGTGAGCCAGTGCATTTTTTGCAACAATCATAAGTCCGCTTGTGCCTTTATCCAGTCTATTTACAGGGTGATAAACAAAATCTCCCCAAACATTAGCCAATGCGTTATTTAAACTTTTACCATAATGTGCATTTGTTGCGATTACTGCAATATCTGCTTTTTTGTTGATAACTGCAATATCATTATCTTGATAGACAAAATCAATTTTATAGTCAAAAGGTACGATTTTTGACGGGTTTTCTTTTAAAATTACTTTAATTTTGTCGCCTGTTTTTAATTTATCCACAACAAAAACAGGCTTGTCGTTAACACACACCAAGCCTAGTTCTTTTTTTAACAAATTGCAAATTCTGCTAGAATAACCTTTGCTTTTTAAAAAGCTTTCTACATTGCAATCGGCATCTGCGATATACTCAAAAACTCTTTCCATATATTCACAATACCACAAATTACTTTTTATTGCAAGCCTTACTTATCAAATTGTTTATGTTTTTGCAATTTGCTGAGCGGTTTATTCTGCCTAACAAATACAATGAATCTTTTTCGGATAAATAATTAATTTTTTCCGCACAAGTCATTGTCATTTGATAATTTAAAGTTTTTAAAACATTTTCGCTCTCTCTGCAAAACTCCCCGTAAGGATAGCAATATGTTTTTGCTTTAATACCTATATCTTCCAGTTTAGTCGCTAGTTTAATTGTATCTGTTTTAAATGTTTCCTTATATATTTCTTTGCTCTCGCCCGATTTAATTTTAACTCCACGTCTTCCGTCTTTAATATGGTGATAGTCATAAGAGTGAAGTGCAATTTCTACTCTAGGATTTTTTGATAATTCCTTTACTTCGCTAGTATTCATATAACTACACCTAGTCTTATAAGTTAGTTTATCTTGCCTATCCATAAACTCACCCACTACAGACACAACACAACTCATATTGTATTTTTCAAGAAGTGCAGGCATATATTTATAAACCCCGTAAAAGCCGTCATCAAAAGTTATCATTACATATTTGCCGTATTTTTTATTTTTGACTATGTTTGACAATGTTTTTCTGTTTACACATTTATATCCCAACTTTTTAAGTTCAATAAAGTCCTGCTCGATAGTACTGACTCTTACTTCGTAATCCCCTTGTTTTTGAGTATTTGCCACTACATTATGATACATTAAACACAAAACTTCAATCTCTTTACTGCTTGCTGTTGTGTTGACTATTTTTTTGTCGTTTATATTATTCTCTACTAAATTTGTATTAACTCTGTTTGAAGTTTCAAAAACGGCTTTTTTTGCCGTGTACTCGCACTTGTCCATACCAATAACAAGACAAAGTGCCAATACCAAAGCACATAACATAAAAAACAGAGTAAATTTACCATTGTTTTTTGCCATAATACTCTCCTTATCCTTAGTATGAGTAATTTTAAGCAAATTATTTTAAAGTAATACTCAATTGCTTTGTTACTTAGTTTGTAAACTAAAATTTATAAAACCCAAAACAATAAACATTCGTCATTTTTCCACATAAATGTAAAAGATTTTATCTTTTTGCAAAAAGTCTGCTAAAATGACTTGATATCTAAAAAGTTTTATATTATAATGTTATCGTAAATGTATAAACTTTTTAAAACCACAAAAATTTTTATGTTTACATAATGATATTTAATTTTGGAAAATTTGCAATTCAAGTAAGTTTCTTCATTTTTATATCAAATGTTTATTTTGTTATAGGAGTTCACAATGGAATCAAACACTATCAGCACCCTTTACAAAAAGGCTGATTTAATACGCAAAATGTGTATTGAATGTATTGCAACATTTGGTGTTGGGCATATTGGCGGTTCATCAAGTATTATTGAATTGCTAACAGCACTTTATTTTAAAAGCGCAAATATTGACCCCAAAGACCCAAAAAATCCCGACCGTGACAGAATTGTGCTATCTAAAGGCCACGCTGCTCCGGGGCTTTATGCTACACTTGCTGCAAGGGGATATTTTGACAAAAAATTATTGCTTACATTAAACCAAAACGGAACAACTCTTCCTTCTCACGCAGATATGCTTAAAGTTACAGGCGTAGACTTTACTGCTGGTTCTTTAGGACAAGGTATTTCAGCTGCTGTAGGAATGGCTATTTCAGCAATTATCGACCGCAGAAAATATCACACTTTTGCAATTGTCGGCGACGGCGAAAGTCAAGAAGGTCAAGTTTGGGAAGCACTTATGCTTGCAGGCTCAAGACATCTACACAACTTTACTGTTATTGTGGATAATAACAGAATGCAAATAGACGGACTAACTAAAGATGTTTGCAAAGTTGAGCCATTTGAATCAAAATTGCGTGCTTTTGGGTTTAAAGTTTATTCTATTGACGGACACGATATGGAAAGTATTGTTGATACTATAGATAAATGTAAAAGGTCTCGTATGCCTTCTGCAATAGTTTTAAACACAATCAAGGGAAAAGGTATTAAATGCTGTGAAGGTCATTATAAATCTCATAGTGTTAACTTTACTCCTGAAATGTTTGCAGCGGAATGTACAGGGGAGGTATTGAAATGAGCGAATTGCACAATAAAGAAATGCGACAAGTTTATGTAGATAACTTGATTAAATACTCAAAACTTGACAGAAGAATTGTGGTACTTGAAGCAGACTTAATGAACTGCATAGGTACCGGTAAATTTAAGGAAGCTTACCCTAGACGCTTTATCAACTGCGGTATTGCAGAAAGCAATATGATTGGTGTGGCAGCAGGTCTTGCAAGTTGTGGCAAACTTCCATTCTGCTCTTCTTTCAGCCCTTTTGCTACAAGAAGATGCTATGACCAAATTGCAGTTAGCGTTGGTTATACTAAACAAAATGTTAAAATCGTCGGCACTGACCCTGGTATTATGGCACAAGTTAACGGCGGTACACATATGAGTTTTGAAGACGTTGCTCTTATGACTCAAGTTCCCGATATGATAGTTGTTGAGCCTTGTGATTGCGTTTGTCTTGACAAATTGTTTAAACAAATTATTGATTGTGACAAACCAATGTACATAAGACTTCAAAGGAAAAAGACTCCACCTATTTATGACGACAATGCTAAAATCGATTTATTTAAAGCAAATACTGTTGTTGAAGGTAATGATGTTACAATTATCGCTTGCGGTATTATGGTACATCGTGCAATCACAGCTTCTATGAGATTAAAGAACGAAGGTATTGATGCAAAAGTTATAGCAGTTCATACATACAAACCGCTTGATACAGAAACAATACTTAATGCTTGCCGTGAGACTGGTGCTGTTGTAACTTGTGAAAACCATCACTTGATTGGCGGATTAGGTAGCGAAGTTGCTTCTCTATTAATGCAAAATGATGTACTTATTCCTATGACAAGAGTTGGTATTGGCGACAGATACGGCGAAGTTGGAAAGGAAGCATATCTTGCTGAAATTATGAATTTGACAGAACAAGATATTTACCTAAAAACTAAAGAAGTTGTAGCAAGAAAAAACAAATAATTGAGTAATTTTAATTTGTATTAATGATTATTAATTATCAAACAAACATAAAAATAACCGCTTAAACAAGCGGTTATTTTGTTTTAATGCCGATTTTTGAGTGGATTTTAAAAACTAATACCAAAAGAATCAGGATTTAAAGCTACTTCGTTATTAGTCAAATAATACGATGACAATGTGCCAATATCTGACCAATACTCGCTCATAACATACGCCTTCATTTCATCCAAAACATCTGGGAAGAAATCTCTTGAAAAGTCAAATTTGCCGTCAGGGATATTTTGCAAAATTTTCTTTTCCATCATATACATACCTGTATTTACAAACTTACCATTACTTTTTTCTGGCTTTTCAACAAAGCTTAGTATATCCCCGTCTTCGTCAAATTTAACAACGCCAAAACCTTTTACATCGTCGAGTTCCTTTACAACCATTGTGATTGCTTTGCTATGGCTAGTATGATATTTTGCAACTTCATACAAATTTATATTTGTAAAGCTATCCCCGCTTATTACCAAAAAAGTTTTGTTTAACATATCGTAAACAGATTTAACGCTACCTGCTGTACCAAGCGGAGTCTCTTCTATACTATATCTTATTTTTACATTATACCTACTGCCGTCTCCTAAAAAAGACATTATCTCTTCTGGCTTATACCCTAATGTGATTATTATATCTTCAAAACCATACTTTTTTAAATGTTTAACTATATATTCTATTACCGGTTGGTCAATTATTGGCACCATCGGTTTTGGAATAATATTTGTAAGCGGTCTAAGTCTAGTACCATACCCCCCCGCCATAATTACTGCTTGCATATACACCATCCTTTTTAACAAATTTAAGTAAAATTAAGTTTTAATAAAAACTTACAATCAAAACCAATATCTCTCTTTTTCCAAATGCTTATTGGTTAAAATATCACATACAATTGCAAAATATCCTTTAGGAAAACATTGCAATTTCTGTCGGTAATATTAGTATATATAAGCTTGCCAATTTTATACAATTTATTTTTATCAAGTTGATTTAAGGCAAATTACGCCATTACAAAAGCGTATTTGTAAAATGTGTTTCAAAAAGCCATTATAATACAAAATGGGTGATACTATCACCCATTTTCATTGATTTTGTTTTTAATCGTATAAAGTTTGTAATTTTTTAATAAAACAAGTCAATTGTAAGCTTTTGAGCAATTACATTCAATACAATTTCACTATCTGCACTTGTTACTTTGCCTTTGTTTATTATTAAACTTGCAAGTTTAATTTCCGCATTTAAGTTATTGTATAGTTCTGTATCATTTGCTATTTCTCTTATATATGTCACATCACTTGCACTTATTCTACCATCTCCATTGCTATCGCCTAATACTGACAATCTGAACTCTTCTATTTTTGCTCCGCTAGCTGTGTATGTCTCCAATCTCCAACCTGTACCTACTGCTAGCTCAAGTTTTTTATCGTATAAACTGCTGTCTACGCCTGTTACACTATTTCCTTTGTCATATATCAATTTATTGTTGCTGTCATATAGCTTTACTTTTGTTCTATCAAAATTGATGTTTTGTATAAAGGTATTTACGCTTGTGTTTGGAGTAATATTTCCTAATATCAACTTTCCGCCATTTACTTGTTTACTTTTTGAATAATCGTTTACTGCGTGAGTTAAGTTGTTATCCTTATAATTATTACGCTTACCATTCTCAAAATATATGTAATCATATATCTCACTCTCAACAGTATTTTCAAATGATACTTCGCCGCCATTTATTGTTGCAAGTTTTGCACCATCATTACTAAAGAAAAACTCACTAGGGTTAGTGTTGCCCGCACCATATCCTGTTGTAAATGTACCAGTTCCGTAATTTTCTGCAAGTTTTATTCCTATATGTGCTGTTTGTGTGAAAGGTGTTGTAATGGTGATTTTACGACCTGCATCTAATCTTAAATCTGATGGTTGGTCGTTTATCATATTATCATAAATTTGAATATTTCCCCCCATTGTAAACGGGCAATTAATACCTGGTTTAAATCCAACACCACCAGCTAAAGATACTTTACTTCCGGCATCTTCAACTCTGTTGTTTTTAATCACTCCGCCTAGTAACATTAGCCCGCTAGCACTAGAATACACACCGATTCCTCCACCAATAACCATTTGTCCTTCCAAAAAGCCTTTGATAGCATTGTTGGATATTTCGCCACCATCCATAACTAATTTCGAGCTACTGCCAAACAAAATACCACCACCGCAATATTCTATAGATGATACATTGCCTGCATAGTATTCAGAAACATTGTTTGATACCAATCCACCGTGAAGTTGTACACTTGCACCACTCCATATTGTTATCCCAGAACCTGCTCCCCAACCTTGGTTATATGTAATTTCTCCACCAAAAATTTCCGCTACAATACCATAAATTGCTAAACCGCCATAAAGTTGCCTGTTATAAGAGATACTGCCCCCATACATATTAAAACTACCAACAAAGGTTGAATCATCTGTTTGCCTTCTTCCTTCACTTGATACTCCGCCGCCGTGCTCTGCAGCATAGTTATTTGCAAAAATTCCGTCGTATATATTAAGTTCACAGCCTAAGCAATCAATCCCGCCACCAAAAATATTAGTTTTGTTATCAGTAACTATACCATCATAAAAATTAACCTTTGCAAAGACAGCATAAATTCCACCACCACTGTTATTAGCACTATTTTCTAAAATCATTCCGCCTTTTACATTAAGCTCACCACCATTGCCTACATACACTCCGCCGCCAGTTGTAGTGTTTTTACCGCCTGTGATTTTACCTATATTATTTGTTTTTCCTATCAAACTTGGTACTTCTTTAAAAGTTTTTTTAGCATCTGCCAAACCTTCTGCATTACCTGTTATTGTAAGTTTTCCTGATACACCAATTACATAACCATTAGCTACAGCTGTAACTAAGTTCCTGTTGATTACCTTGCCGTTTAAGTGCAACTCTATATCTGCATTTTCAGGCACCAATATCGCTCCATTACTAAAAGCAAGTTCTTCATCATCAACGCCAAAAGAAGTTGAGCCTTCCGCAGTTTTAGCGGCTATCCAATTGCTTAGCAAATTGACTTTGATAGTTTTACCACTATTTTCAGGAAGCAATGCAGCTGTAATTGCAGCTTTCCATTGTGTTGCAATTTGAGTAGTATTACCATTAAGTTCAAAATCGTAAGTCTCTTCATTATCCAAAGCAATCTCACTTGAAGCTGTATTATCATATAAACTGCCATTGTCTTTTTTGCTAACAGCCAAAACGCACCCTAAAGTTATCAATAGAGATAGCACTACTACAAAAAATACTATACCCGCACGCTTTATACATTTTGTCATAATAAAACTCTCCTTTTTATTTAGGTACATAGAATAAGTATATCTATGTACTTTTTTGGCAGTTTTTTTGCTCTAAATATATATTTTTTGTTAAATTTAACTAAATATCTTACAAAGTCTTGAGCGTAGCCTTGACAAAAGCTTACATTTGCCCTTATAATATTCATATAATATGTACATAGATATACTTATTCTATGTACTCTTTTTTTACATTTCTAACCACTATTTTTGCCATTTACCCCCGATTTTTGTAAGGATTATTGCATAAAACACCTAAATTTAAAAATAAAAACTTTACAAATAAATAAGCGGTATAAAATCATGTTTTATACCACTTGTTAATATGGTTATTTCTTATTTCCCCAATACCTTTCAAGAAAGTTTTTGGCTTGAATAGGCATTTTTTAATTTGCTATTTTTAATACAAATCGTATTATAAACCATTCAGTTTAGTTTGCCTTATCGTAATCACTCTTGAAGTGACTTTCAAAATTATTTGCTTTAGAGTAAGGTTTGCCATCAATAGAAGGGGCAATACATTTTTCATAATTTACATTTTGGTAAACTTTTATATACTCTACTTCCATATTTGCAAAACCATCGTGACTAAATTGTCCAATTCGTTGTCCGTGTGGTCCCCAGCCATCGCCTGCGTCAATTTCATTTGTAAATCTTAAAAATTCAGGAACCTTGCATACGCCACCTGCATTTGTTGCCCAGGTTGCTATATCGTCGATAAAGAAAATGTAGCAATCAGGAGTCCAAAGCAATGCAAATTTATGGAATTTGCCGTCATATAAATTTTGTTCTAACTTGCCGATATGTCCTGCAGTTTTACCGCTTTCGCCATAGCCATTCCATAGCAAAGCGTGACCCATTCTTGACATTTTGTCATTGTCTTTTCTGAAAGCTGACTCATAAACATCTATTTCTGTACCATCTACTCCATCAAAGCCTATTTCTCTCATTTCATTGCCTTGCAACCAAAAAGCAGCCCACATTCCGTCTTTATCAGGGAATTTTATGCTTGTTTCGTAATATCCAAACGCTTGTCCCCAAAGAATATTGCTTGAATATTGTCTTTTTCCGTCCGCTGTACTGCTTACTACTTCTTTTCTTGTTTCAAAACCACCGGTAAAGCGGCCTTTTGTATATCCGTAGCTATTGCAAACTTCGCAATTATGGCTATCAAGATAACCTGCTTTTACAATCGCCTTGCCGTCTTTTACAGATACCATTTCACTACACCAGTAGTTTGAATATTCAGGGTGACTTTTCTTGTTACTCTCCCATCTTATATCGTGCCTTGATGTAGCCCAAATTTCAGGATTCAATCCGCTGTTCTCATTATAAGTCACATCAAAGTTATCAATAAATGTTGGATACCAACCTTCTACATTAATTTGTTTTTCTTTAGTTTCTTCATACAAATACGTGTTATCACTAAGCCCGCTCAAATTTATAAAATCTGAAACTTTAAGGTTTGTAATATCAACATTATCTGTATTTACAATTCTGTTTAAAGCCATAAACTCCCAACCGTTAAGCGTAAAAGCGTCATAGCTAGGCTTGCCGCAACTGACCAATAAAATTGCCGATGCCACTACAATTAGAATCACACTGATAATCATTAATACTTTTTTACTTTTCATATTAACCAACTTATTAATTTGATTTATTACTTTAGTATAGCACATAATAACAAATTTTTCAAACCTAAATTTTTACAACTATATATCGTATATGATTTTAAAGAATATGTATGATATTTACAAATAATACCGATTTTTGCAATGAAATTATTTCTATAATTGCTATTTTTTAATTTGAAAGTCACCAGGAAGCAAAAATATTGAACGGAATTTGTATACATTGGAATTGTAAATATTGTAATATTATCAAACAATCTGACACAGAATAAGTAATTTATATATTTATAAAACAGAAACTGTTGGAAACTCCGACCTACTAAAACTTGATTACGAGAGTTATGTTTTAAATATAAGTTACTTAGGTCCTAACATTAATCCTATCGATTCTAAAGACTTTACTGCAAAATCAGATTTGTTTGACACAAAACTTATTAATCCTAATTATCTTTTTAAACCTTAATTATTAAAACTAAATAATAAAACAAAATACGCAAGTTTTAACACTTGCGTATTTTGCTGTACAATTTTTGAAGTTATGCCTTCATTTTTAAAGCGTTTACGTAAAACCATTCGGTTTTTTGCCTATGTCAAACCCAACTTTTTACAATTCTATACCGAAAAACTTGGTATTTTTATATATTATACACCCAATTATTCGGTTTTGTCAAGTATTGAACCGAATATTTTGGTATTTTGTAGTAAATAATAGAATTACGTCATTTTATCTGCAAAAATTATTATTTTTTAATCGTGTATTTAATTTATTATTTTAATCATTTTAATAAATTAAAGATAATAAAGTAGCAAATAAATGATGTGATAAAAATTATTCTTTTAATTTTATTTGCAGATAGGAGAAAATTATGGAATATCACAATAAACTTAAAGAACTTAGAACTACAAATGGCTTGTATCAAAAAACTATTGCCGAAAAAATCGGTGTTGCAACAAACACTTACCAATCTTGGGAGCGTGGGCTTACTCAACCAGATATATTTAACCTTATTAAATTAAGTAATGTTTATAATTGTTCCGTTGACTACATTATCGGAAATGAATCTGAAGACGGAAGAATTATGATAACAAATGGTTTAAGCGAAGACGAAAATGCTTTGATTAACATTGTAAAACAACTTAGTATAAAAGATAAAAGTATATTATATGATATGGCAATGATTATGCTAAAAGCCAAAAATGCAAAATAAAAACTACACCTACCAGTTGCAATAAATGACGGTTTATGTTATACTTTTTTTAAAATAAGCTTTTGTTAAAGTATAAGGTGTATTATGAGAAAAAGCAATAGAGAAATAACAAATATTGATGAGATAATTGATATTATCACAAATGTAAGTACAATTAGACTAGGGTTTAACGATACCCCCTATCCTTATGTAGTGCCTGTATCTTTTGGTTTTGATTTTAATGGTGAAAAACTAAACTTTTATTTCCACGGAGCTTGTGCCGGCAAAAAAGTTGAACTTATAAACACAAATCCAAATGTTTGTGTGGAAGGAGACATTTTTCACCGCTATTTAGATACCATAAAATCTGTTACCTGTTTGTATGAAAGTTTTATTGCTTATGGAAAATGCACTAAACTATCTGACGAAGATGCAATTTATGGGTTAAATCAAATATTAAAGCATTGCAATTATGCAAATCATTATTTTAATCCTGAAGTTTTGCCAATTTTAAATGTTTATAAAATAGAAATTGATAGCATAACCGCAAAACACAGAACAAAAAACAATTAATATTGTATTTATATATTTAATATAGATAAATTTTTAAATAACAATTACCTATTTACTTGACAATAGCATAAATATTGTATATACTTTTTAGGTAAACAGAATAAATGGACGATTAGCTCAGCTGGATAGAGCGTTGCGCTACGGACGCAAAGGTCAGGGGTTCGAATCCCTTATCGTTCACCAGAAATACACATATCGCAGTGTATTTGTAACTTTTGGGGAGCTAGAACGCTCCCTTTTGTCTTTAAAATTTATATTTATTGCTATTATTTTGGCTGGTTTTAGCCAAAATAATTTTTTTGTGCGTTTATAAGAGTCAAAATAAGAGTCAAAATGAGAGTCAAACTCCCTTGCCGTTCATATCATTTATTAATGCGATATTTTTTTGCTGGTATTTTATGAATTTGCAAAATTTTTGAGCGGGTTTAGCCTAAATTTTGCCAAAAAATGACAAGATATTTTACCTATTACCATTTTTTGGTAAATATAGTTATAAAATAGTAATCATTATCACTTTTTACATAAATTTTTCTTTGCAATATCCAAAACATTTGATTTTGAATATTTATATGAATAATAATAACTGAAAGTTTTTTAGATTTCACAAAAGGTATCATTTTTAGTAAAATTTATCAAAAAACAGGCATAAAAACTTTACATAGATTTTTACTTAAACACTATATCTTGTGGTCAAATTGGCAAAATAACAAAAAATGACCACAATATATTGATTTTATCTCTTGACAAGTAATATAATTTGATGTATACTGAATGAGCAATGTTAGTATACAATAGAAAAGGAGAATTTTTATGATTAAAAGCATTATTAAACGTGATGGCAGAAAAGTTCCATTCAATTTGCAAAAAATTGCTGACGCTATTTTTAAAGCAGCAGCATCAGTAGGTGGTAGTGACCACGATACAGCTCTTGAGCTTGCAGTAGAAGCTTGTGAGTATTTGGAAAATCAAGGTAATGTGACTCCTACAGTAGAAGAAATCCAAAACGCAGTTGAAAAAACTTTGATTGAGAAAGGTCACGCTCAAACTGCAAAAAATTATATCTTGTACAGAGCTAATCGTACAAGAGCAAGAGAAATGAAAACTTCTCTTATGGAAATCTATAAAGATTTGACATTTAAAGATGCAAAAGACAATGATATTAAAAGAGAGAATGCAAATATTGATGGCGATACTGCTATGGGTACAATGCTTAAATATGGTAGCGAAGGTGCTAAGCAATTTAACAAATTGTTTGTTCTTCGTCCTGAACACGCAAAAGCTCACGATGATGGCGACATTCACATTCACGATTTAGACTTTTTAACTTTAACAGAAACTTGCTGTCAAATTGATTTAATCAAATTGTTTAAAGGTGGTTTTTGTACAGGACACGGTTTCTTAAGAGAGCCAAATGACATAGCATCTTATTCAGCTTTGGCTGCAATTGCTATTCAATCTAACCAAAATGACCAACACGGCGGACAAAGTATTCCTAACTTTGAGTACGCTATGGCAATTGGTGTTGCTAAATCTTACAAAAAAATATATAAGAAAAATTTGATTAAAGCTTTGGATATTTACGAAATTGAAAATCCAGAAGAAACAGCTGAAAAGTTAACTGCTGAGCTTAGCGAAAAAGGAATTGTTCCTGCTTTAGAGAAAGATTCTTATATGATAGAAGAAGCAAAAATGCTTGCGAAAATCGGTATTAATGATGAATTAATCAAGAAAATTCAAAAGTTTACTAAAAAATATTCTGAGCAAGAAATTGACCGTGCAACATATCAAGCAATGGAAGCATTTGTACACAACTTGAACACAATGCACTCAAGAGCTGGTGCACAAATACCTTTTAGTAGTATTAACTATGGTACAGATACAACTCCTGAAGGTAGACTTGTTATTAAAAACATTATGCTTGCTACAGATGCAGGTTTAGGTAATGGCGAAACTGCTATATTCCCTATCCATATCTTTAAAGTTAAAGAAGGTATTAACTACAATAAACAAGACCCTAACTACGATTTGTTTAAACTTGCAATAAAAGTATCTGCTAAGCGTTTGTTCCCTAACTTCTCATTTATCGACGCTCCATTTAACCTTCAATATTATAAAGAAGGCGACTACAGAACAGAAATTGCTTATATGGGTTGTCGTACAAGAGTTGCAGGTAACTGCTATGATAAGGATAGAGAAATTGTTACTCAAAGAGGTAACTTGTCTTTCACATCTATCAACCTACCAAGACTTGGTATACTTGCAAAAGGCGATATAAACAAATTTTATGAAATGCTTGACGAAAAGTTGAATTTAGTTTCTGACCAATTGATGGATAGATACAAGATTCAAGCTAAAAAGAGAGTTAAAAACTATCCATTCCTAATGGGACAAGGCGTATGGCTAGATAGTGAAAAACTTGACTACGAAGACGAAATCGGCGAAATTTTGAAACACGGTACATTGTCTATCGGATTTATCGGACTTGCAGAATGTTTGGTTGCTCTAACAGGCAAACACCACGGAGAAGACGAAAACAGCCGTAAGCTAGGTATGGAAATCATTAAACATATGAGAGACTTTACTGACAGACTTTGTGAAGAAACTCATTTCAACTACTCTGTTATCGCAACTCCTGCAGAAGGCTTATCAGGTAGATTTGTAAGAATAGATGCTAAAAAATTCGGTAAAATCAAAGGTATTACAGACAGAGAATATTATACAAACTCTTTCCACGTACCTGTTTACTATAACATTGGCGCTCTTGACAAAATTAAAATCGAAGCTCCTTACCACGCATTGACAAATGGTGGACATATCAGCTATATTGAGCTAGATGGCGACCCACTAAAGAACTTAGATGCTTTTGAAGCTTGTGTTCGTTGTATGAAAGAAGCAGGTATTGGTTATGGTTCAATCAACCACCCTATCGATAGGGACCCTGTTTGCGGATATAATGGTATTATTGATAATGTTTGTCCTAAGTGCGGAAGAAAAGAAGGCGACGGCAAACAAAACTTTGAAAGAATTCGTAGAATTACTGGTTACTTAGTTGGTACTGTTGACAGATTTAACAATGCTAAACGTGCTGAAGTTAACGATAGAGTAAAACACAATGTGTAAATTAAGAATTGCAGGCTTAGTAAATGATTCAATTGTTGACGGCCCGGGTATGAGACTTACAGTTTTTTGCCAAGGCTGTCCACATAACTGCAAAGAGTGTCACAATGCACACACTCACGATTTTAAAGGCGGTTATGAAATTGATATTGATGAAATAATTGCTAAAGCTAAAAAAAATAAACTGCTTAGCGGAATAACTTTTAGCGGTGGCGAACCTATGTGTCAACCAAAAGCTTTTCTTGCTCTTGCAAAAAGAATAAAGGCGGAAACAGACCTTAATATAATTTGTTACAGCGGTTATACACTTGAAGAATTGCAACAAATGAACAATCCCGACATAAACGAATTGCTTGATACTTGTGACTGGCTTATTGACGGAAGATTTGTTGTGGAATTGAAAGATTTGACACTTCCCTTCCGTGGTAGCTCAAATCAGCGTATTATCGAATTAAAAAATAATACTATTGATTGGACAAGATAATTAATTTAACATAAAAAGGAGTTTGAAATTCAAACTCCTTTTTTATTTATGTTTTATTTACTAGTTGATATTTTTTACAAAGCGTTATTTTTAAAGCACATTGCCTGCTTTATCAAGAGTTCCGTCAGAACATTTTATAACATAACTGCCTGTTGTATAATTCCAATACTCACCTTTGTCAATTGCATTCCATTGTGCCATAGTGCCTTTAAATTCAATTGTCTTTAACTGAGTGCAGTTTGCAAAAGCTCCTGCTCCGATTTTTACTATATCCGCATAAAGTGTTATCTTTTCAAGCTTTTCATTGCCTGCAAACAAGTTTTCGCCAAGCTCGGTTATGTTGTACATAGCACTATTGTAATTAGTTGTTTGTGAAATAGTTATCTCTGTATTAGAGTATACCATTTCTTGATAAATCACACTTGCAGTAAGAGTTGTCGGGTCAAGAATATAAGCAACAACGCCATCATTTTCTAATATAATTCTGCCGTCTTCTAGAGTATTACTACTTCCGCAATTCCAAATTACAGGGCGTCTAGTATCATTCCAATCTTGATTCCAGCCTTGTGGTTTGCTACTTGCTTCGCACCTAATTATCAATTTTAAGCAACCGCTGAACACATAAGCACCTAGCCTTTCCACATTTTGCGGTATTACAATTTTGCTTATTTTACTGCAACCTTGCAATGCTCCTGCACCTATATAAGTAATAGTTTTTGGAATTTCAAATTCATTTAGATTTATACATTCTGCAAAAGCACAATTACCTATTTTTTCAGTTGGAACAGCAATTTCATCAGAACTATTACGACGCCAATATATTTCGCTCAAATTACTGCAACCATAAAACGCATAATCGCCTATCTCTTCAATATATCTATTGATATCAATTGCAGTTATTATATCGTTTCTGTAAAAAGCATAGTTATCTATTTTTGTTACATTGTAAGTAGTTCCGTTATATTTTACAGCTGGTTTTAAATCGATATCGTCATTTGTTTGTGGTTGTTTTGCAATAATAGCGTGGTCACCTTTAACGCCATATTTTACAATGTTGCTTTTCTCTTTTGTATTTACATTCTCATCATACTCTACAAAATAGATATATCCATCGTCTGCTATATCATTGTTATCACAATCTAAAACTACAGGGAATCTGCTATTGCTATTTATTTGCCAATCATTAGTCCAACCGCTTTTAATTGATTTATCTTGCACCTTGATAGTGATACCATAGCATTCTTCAAACACCTGTTCTTCTATTACCATTACGCTTGATGGTATTGTAATTTCAGCAAGTCCTTTGCAACCATAAAAAGCTCTTGTTTCAATTGTAACAATTGATTTAGGAATATATACGCTAAGCAATGATACATTTGCGTAAAAAGCATTTTTAGCAATTATTGTTACAGGTTTTTTATCATAGTATTCTGCAATTACGACATCTTTAAGTGTCCCATCAAAATTACTATCAATACCTAGCAATTTATAAGACTTTCCGTCACTATTAAGCTCGTAAGCAAGTCCTTTACTACCTTCCTTGTAACTGCAGAATGTACATTCGCCATCTACAAATGTATGAGTGATTTCGTCTCTGTTAACCCCGCAATCGATATCACAATCATACCAGTGAGTTTCATTATGGTAAGATATTTTATGGATATGTTTAGCACCACAGCCTGTGCAAACAAGATTGTCGTCAAAAGTATGAGCTACTTTGCTTGTAGCGTAACCACAAACGGAACATAAATTCCAATGATAATCTTCGTCATTTTGGATTTTAAATCTATGGTTATCGTAATCACCTTTTTCCTTACAGCCTTTCTTTTCGCACTCGTGCCAATGGTGAGTTGCATCAGTTTGCCATTCATCTTTCCAATTATGTGTATGCTTGCAAGCCACCAAACTGGTTGTCATAGCAAGCACTAATATAATAACACTAAAAATTATTAGTAGTTTTCTTTTCATATATCCCCTCTAATAGATAAGTACATTTTACATTTTTATTTTAACATATATTAATTAATAAGTCAATTTTTAAAAATAAAATATAACCATATACTGGCATAAAAAAAGAATATATGCCTAAATTGGCATATATTCCTAATTTTTTTAGTATTTTAATCGCTATTTTGAATGCTTAGGTCTTGTGTTTCATCTACCTGCTCAACACTTTCTAATTGGTCGTTTGACACTAAATTATTATCTTCTGAAGTCTCAAGTTGTACCTTTTTATTTTTCTTAAGCATCAATTTAGTAGCGATTTTCGATTTGATTTTGCTAAAAATGTCGTTATTATTTGGCGGCTTTCGTGTTATTGCAATAAGCAATGCAGGAAGAACAAACAATATAAGCACGGCACTTATAATTGCACCCCTACCGATAAGCAAGGTAACTTGACCGATAATAGCATTTGTGGTTATTGCACAAACTGCTAAGCACAAAGCACCAAGTATTGTTGCAGATGTTATAATTGACAATGTGCTATCTTTTGTCGCCTTTAAGCAAGCTTGTTTAACAGGCATTGTTGCCATATTACGCTTAAATTTAGTAGCAAGCAAAATTGCATAATCTACCGTTGCACCCATTTGAACGCTACTTATTATAATGTACGCCATAAAGTTAACTGGCGTTTGAATAATAAAGTTTAGGGCAAGATTTATAAATATACCAAACTCCACAACACCCATAAGTGCTAAAGAGTATTTTGCACTTCTAATTGAAAACATTAATATTAAGAATATTATAACCGCACTTATAGCTGAAACCAAAGCAAAGTCTTTTGGGGTAACTACAGACAAATCATTTACCGCCTGTGCCATACCAGTAATGTAATAATTATCTCCAAAATATTTTCCAAGCGTATCTCTGACATTTTGCAGCAAAACACCTTCTTCCGCCGATTCAGACTCTGTATTTATCATTAATGTATAAAGCACATAACCATTGTTTGCATAAGCCTTTAATGGCGAATTTTCTACATACGCAAGCAATCTTATTGCTTGAGACAAAGTATCCACCATTTCTTCAGGTGCTAATGAGTATATACTGCTTACAACATTAACATTTTCTATTTTCTTAACATCTTCAATAAAAGCAAGATGGGTTTTTCCATTAGCGTTAGGGGCACAAATCAATATACTGTTACCCATTACTTCGACAACTTGTTGCACTTCGGTAAACTCAGACTTATCTTTTTCCATTTTCATATAGGAATAAGATATGCTAAGCCCGCAATAAATCATTGGCACAAGTGCTATTAAAGCAATTGCAAGCATAGGCTTTCTTCCCTTTATGGCAACTTCCGCCGATTTTTGGAATTTAGGCAAATGCACAGGGTGTTCCAGTTTTGCGGTTGTTTTGCTTGTAAACAAAATAAGGCAAGGTTGCAATAACAAAACGGTAAGCATAGACATTAAAACGCCTTTTGCAAGAACAATACCCAAATCCGCACCAATACCAAACTGCATAAACATTAATGCTATAAACCCGCCGACAGTAGTAAGTGCAGATGCACAAACGGTGGATAATGTTTTTGGAATAGCTCTTATCATAGCAGTTCTGTCATCAAAACATTTACGCCGCTCGTCCCTGAATGCGTGCATAAGGAATATCGAATAGTCCATTGATAACGCAAGCTGCAAGATTGCCGATGTCGCAAATGTTATAACAGAAACATCTTTTAGTATTATGTTTGTACCCATATTCAAAAAGACACTTATTGCTAAAGTTGTAAGCAAAATAACCGGCTCAAAAAAGCTTGAAGTAGTTAACACCAATACCAAAATAGCTATCAAACAAGCAGCTATCAAAAAATATGGCATTTCTTTAACAACTGTCCCCAACAAGTTGGTTGATATTTCCGCACTGCCACCGACTGCATATTCCAAACCATAATCTTCAATTATCTTTTTTGTTTGTTTTAAAACATTGCTTGCTTCGTTTGTGCTTGATGCCACAGACATTTGAACCATTATAGTATAAATGCCATCTTTAGGGCAAAACAACTTTTTGACATCGGGATTGTTTTTAATTTGCTCAATTAATTCTTCTGCATCTATACCACCTATATTACCTATATCGCCAAAAGAATCCAATGTGCCATACCAAGTTATGCCATTTTCTCTCACGCCGTCCAACGCCTGCATCTTTTTAGTAATTTCCGTCATTTGCCCTTCGCTTGCACCTTTAACGGCAACAATGGCATCACTTTCCATATCAAACAATTCTTTTAGTTTTGCATAACCTACCGATGTTGTCATATCTTCAGGCAAATAGGATATAATGTCGGAATTTATAGGAACAAAAAACAAGCATATAATTGACGCTATTGTAATTACTAAAAATGCAATGCTGATTGCAAGTTTATGTTTTACAATAAATTTGGAAAACTTTTCCATAAACGTTCCTCCTTATGCTTGTTTTTCGATTTATCCCCACAAAAATCGATACTAATATTTAGTTTTTCATTTTTGCACTAAAATTTTTAAAGTTTATACACTACAATGATTTTTTTAAATCATCATATTTTGCAATTTTTGCTTTACTATTAATACACTAGCTTAAAATTAATAGCAAGCAAAATTTGCGGTTATTATACGCCTTTAAAAAGACTTATCTTCTATTAAACTTATTTTGCAATTTCAACAACAAATCATCAACACTTTGTTCAGGTTTTTTAGGTTTATTGTTGTTTTTGAAATTGTTATTTTTATTATTACCCTTATTATTACCTTTAAAGTCTTTATTTTTGTTTTTTTCCTTTCTGTCAAGCAATTTAGGGTCGCGTACAGTACTTTCTGACTTAGGTTTAGCATTGCTTGCACCCTTGATTGTAAGACTGATTCTGTTTTTTGCTTGGTCAACGCCAATAACTTTTACAGTAACAATATCACCAACAGTCAAAGCGTCTGATGGGTGTTTAATGTAATCGTTGCTTATTTCACTAATATGCACAAGTCCGTCTTGGTGTACACCAATATCCACAAATGCACCAAAGTCGATAACATTTCTTACAGTACCGACAATTTCCATACCTTCTTTTAAGTTTGAAATGTCAAGCAAATCGTCACGCAAAATAGGCTTTGGCAAGCTGTCGCGGATATCTCTACCCGGTTTTTTGATTTCGTCGATAATATCTTCCAAAGTTGGCAACCCGATGTTTAACTCTTTAGCAAGTTTTGCTTTGCCGTAATTGTTTATTTTTTCTTCCAAATCACCAAGATTACCACTTGTAACATCTTTTTCTGTCAAAGAGAATGTTTCAAGCAATGCTCTTGTTGCAGCATAAGACTCAGGGTGAACGGAAGTGTTATCCAATGCTTCTACGCCGTCAGTTATTCTTAAGAAACCTGCACATTGTTCATACGCTTTAGGTCCAAGCTTTGGCACTTTTAAAAGTTGCTCTCTTGAAGTGAATGGACTGCTCTTTCTGTACTCAACAATATTTTTAGCAATTGCTAAGTTAAGTCCAGATACAAAAGACAACAATTTGTAAGATGCAGTATTCAAATCAACACCTACACTGTTAACGCAGTCTTCAACAACGCCTTCAAGTACTTCTGTAAGTCTCTTTTGTGGCATATCGTGTTGGTATTGTCCTACACCGATACTCTTAACATCAATTTTAATAAGCTCTGCAAGTGGGTCTTGTAATCTTCTGCCGATACTTACAGCACTTCTTAAAGATACGTCATACTCTGGGAATTCTTCTGCACCCAATTCACTTGCACTATATACAGATGCACCTGCTTCGTTTACAACCATATATTGAACAGGTCTGTCCAACTTTTTGATTAGGTTTGCAACAAATATTTCAGTTTCCTTACTTGCAGTACCATTACCGATAGAAATAACATTTACACTATGAGCTTTAATAAGAGCAGTTAACTTTTCTTCAGCTTCTTCTACTCTGCTTTGTGGTGGAGTTGGGTGTACAACACCTGTTGCAAGTACATTTCCGTTTTCGTCAAGCACTGCAACTTTACAACCTGTCCTGTAAGCAGGGTCCAATGCCAAAACCACATTGTTTTTTAGTGGTGGTTGCATCAAAAGTGGTTTCAAGTTAGTCTCAAACATTTTGATTGCACCTTCATTTGCATTGTCTGTAAGCTCATTTCTTATTTCTCTTTCAATTGAAGGAAAAATCAATCTCTCATAGCTATCTTCTGTTGCTTCCAACATTAAGCTAGTAAACAAGCTGTCAGTATGCACATATTTTGTATTAATTATGTTTAGTGCTGTTTCTTTATCTAGCTTTAAGGTGACTTTTAGACAATCTTCTTTCTCACCACGGTTGATAGCTAGTATTCTGTGAGATGGAATAGCTTTGATTTTTTCGTTGTAGTCTTTGTACATACCAAAAATTCCGCCATTAGCATTGTCTTTTTCTTCGTCTAAAGTTGTAGAAATATCACCAATACCGACAAAAAGCTCTCTTAATTCTTTACGGATTTCAGCATCGTCGCTTATACGCTCTGCAATAATATCCTTTGCTCCGTCATAAGCTTCTTTAATGCTATTAACGCCCTTTTCTTCGTTAACAAAAGGTGTAGCAATGGCAACCATATCGCCATCTTTCAAATCACTCATAACGATGTCTGCTAGTTCTGACAAACCTTTTTCGATAGCAACAGATGCTCTTGTCTTTTTCTTTTTCTTGTATGGACGATAAATATCTTCCACTTCAGTCATTGTCTCTGCTTTAGCAATGCTTTCAGCTAGCTCGTCTGTCCATTTGCCTTGTGATTCAATGCTGTTTTTAACTTCTTCTTTTCTCTTCTCTAAATTTCTAAGATAAGTTAAACGGTCTGCAAACTTACGCAATGTTTGGTCGTCACAAGTGCCGTGCATCTCTTTACGATAACGTGCAATGAATGGTATTGTGCAACCTTCGTCAATAAGTTTGATTATATTATCGCTATACTCCTGTTTTAATTGAAATTCTCCTGCTAATCTTTCGCTGATTATCATAAAATTTGCTCCTTTTCTTTTAATTTGTTATAATCTACTTTACCAATTGCAGTAAGTGGCAATTCACTCACACATTCTATTTGTTTTGGCAAAGAATATTTCATTAAATTTGTTGATATTGTATGCTTTATCTTTTGCTCAATCATTTGAGAATACTCATAACCTTCTTTCATTTTTACAAAAAGTTTAATATAAGGTTTACCATTTTTCTCAAAATCTACGGCACAACATTTATCTATTTCTTCAACGCTTTCCCCAACCAAATACTCTATTTCATTAGGAAAAACATTCATTCCGCTAATTTTAACCATTCGTTTTATTCTGTCAACAAAAAACAAATGTCCGCTTTCTTCAAGATACCCATAGTCACCTGTAGCAAGCCATTTTGTGCCATTGCTATCTTCAAACAAAACTTTGTTTGTGGTTTTCTCGTCCATATAGTAACCACTCATTATGTTATCGCCTGACAAGCATATTTCACCACGATTGCCGTACTCTAACTTGTTTTTGTCGCTATCCACTATACAAACTTTGATATCGCCAAGCGTTTTTCCGACTGAACCTACTTTGCTAGTCTCTTCCACATTTACATTGCAAACACCTGCTTCAGTTAAACCATAACCTTCGCAAAGCCTGCAGTTGGAATTATACTTTTTCATAAGTGCATCAAAATTTTGCTTAATTTCCTGCTTTAGTTTATCCCCACCGCAATAGCAATATTTCATTTTTTGCAAATATTTACCGCCAAAACCTTTTATCTTTACAAGTTTATCGTACATTGACGGAACGCCTGTCATATAAGTTGCTTTTTCTTTTTTAACTATTCTTGCTAGCATTTTAGGTTTAAAATATGGCACTAATATACACCTTGCACCCGCTGTAAGTGTTGAGTGCATACAAACACCAAGCCCAAAAATATGAAACATTGGCAATACCATAAGCATACTTTCGCCTTTTTGCACTTCGTCGCCTATTAATGTGCGTATGCTATAGCTACACTCGTTTATTGCACGATTTGCAAGCATTGCTGTTTTTGGCACGCCTGTTGTTCCGCCTGAGTGAATATATGCTGCAATTTCTTCCCCAATCCCGTTATAATGCTCTCGATTAGGGGCGATTTTTGAAGAGTTTTTTAAAAAATCTTTGTATGTAACTACTTTTAAATTGCTATCCGATTTTATTTTATTACGGCTTGTCCAAAGGTCATAACCAAGCTTATATATATTTTTTAAATAATCGGAAGGACTGCATACCACAACCTTTGCATCTAATTTCTCCAAAACTGCTTTGTTTTTCCCATAAAACATATTAAGTATAAACACTACTTTACTGGAAAGTTTTGTAACCATTTCCCCAAGTGTTTTTGGCGGAACTAATGGGTGAATTAGATTTACCGAAACGCCAAGTTTGTTTGCCGCATAAAAAATGATTATAGCGTTTGGGATATTTGGAAGACAGAGTGCAATGTTGTCACCTTGTTTTAGTCCATAAGAATACAAACAATTTGCGACTATATCTACCTGCTTAAAGAACTCATTAGTAGATATGCGATTGTTATAGTAAGAAATAAGCGGCCTATTATCCCCTTTATCTCTTGCTTTTAAATATTCATACATACTAAAATCATTAGATTGTTTCATATATCTCTCTTTTATATAAATATATATAGAATTATATCACTTATTTTAAAAGTTGTAAATAGTTTTTATAAATATTAAGGCAAATTTTGTGTTTTATTGCAATTTAATGCAAAACCACTTATTTTAAAGAAAAATAGATTTATTAACCTTTTTTGACTATTAATACTAGTCGCAATAACTATTTAAATGTGTTTGACAATAAAAAAAATCACAAATAATACCGATTTTCGTGCATTAATTGTGATTTTTAAACATTATAAATTGTAATTACTTTAATATTACTAGATTATAAAACCTTTGACAAGAAAGTTTGTAATCTTTCATTTTGTGGATTTTCAAAAAGCTCGATAGGAGTATTGTCTTCCACAATCTTACCGCCGTCCATAAACAAAACTCTTGTTGCAACTTCTTTTGCAAAGCCCATTTCGTGCGTAACAATTACCATTGTCATACCTTCGTCTGCAAGTTGTTTGATTAGCTCTAATACTTCGCCAACCATTTCTGGGTCTAAAGCTGATGTAGGCTCGTCAAATAACATTACTTCTGGTTTCATAGCTAACGCTCTAACAATAGCAATTCTTTGCTTTTGACCGCCTGACAAAGTGTTTGGATAGGCGTTTGCTTTTTCTTCTAGTCCTATTCTTTGCAAAAGTTCAATTGCGGCATTTTCTATTTCTTGCTTTTTAACATTGATATACTCTGCTTTATTAGCTTTTGTAATTTGACCTTTTTTAATCTTTTCGGCAACTTCGTCATTTAAATATTGAAGTGGTGCAAAAGTAATGTTTTGCATAACTGTCATATGTGGGAAAAGATTGAAATGTTGGAAAACCATTCCCATATTCTTTCTTACAGCATTTTCATTAACCTTTAAAGACATATTTGCTTTGTGACTAGAGATATTAACCATACTATTGAATTTTTTCTCAAAGTCTTTTTTGCTTGCAAACTCTTGACTTTTTGCTTTAGGCAACATATCAAATACTTTATCTGCAATTTCGTTAGTTTGCAAACCTTCAAAATCCAAACTTATATCACTATTCTCAAAAAAAGTCTTTTTAATATCTTGTATTAAATAATCTCGTTCGATTAATTTAATATTCTCCCTAACTTCAATATCAAACTCAAGTTCCCTTACAAGCTCGTCACGAAGCACTATAGTGTCTGACATTTTCTTTTCAAGTTCGGCAAGTTTTTTCTCTTTGTCTTTTATATCCTTTTCTTTAGTTACAGCAATTTTATCAATTAATTTTGCAATTTTTTTATCATAGCTTGCAATTTTATAGTTCTTATATTTTTTTGAAAACTTGCTTATTTTATGATAATAAGTTATCTCTTTATCATTGTAATAAATATGTCCCAAAGTTGGTCTTTCAAGCAAATTCAAGCATCTTAAAAATGTTGATTTACCACTACCTGAAGGTCCTATAACTGCAACTTTTTCACCTTTTTTTATTTCAATATCAATACCATCTAAAACAACAAGGCTACCAAAATGTTTGTGTAAATTCTTAACGCTTATCACTCTTTGACAACCTCCTTTCAATTGCTTTCATAACATGAGTTAATGCAACAACAATTATTAAATAAAACAAGGCTGCAATGCTCATTGGGATTATGTAATCATAAACTATACCAGAAATATTTTTTGCCGCAAAAGTCAAATCCATAATTCCTACCAAGCTTACAATAGAAGTTTCTTTAATCAATGCTATAAATTCATTACCAAGTGGTGGTATTGAATTTTTTAACGCTTGTGGAATAATGACTTTTGCCATTGTTTTTCCATAGCTTATACCTAAAGACCTTGATGCCTCCATTTGTCCTTTATCAACAGACATAATACCCGAACGGAATATTTCGGCAACATAAGCACCACTATTTAAACCAAATGTAATGGCAGCAATCAATATTTTACCAAAATATGGTATTTTTTTTAGGAATACCAATACTCCAAAGTACATCATTACTATAAGTACGGCTACTGGTATACCCCTTATTACTGTAACATAAAAAGAGCCTAATTTTTCCAAAAAGGCTAATTTGCCTGTGTTTTGGTGAATATTTTTTATTACAGCAATCAATAAACCGATTATAATTCCGATAATAACGGCTAAGAAGGATATGAGTAATGTATTACCCATACCCTCTAAATAGCTTAACCAATTATTATCTGTTATAAACGCTCTTTTTAGCTTTTCTCCAAAAGAAAGCGAAAGCGTACATAATAGATTATTCATTTAACCTCCTATTAGCCTTTAACTACTAGAGATTTAGCAACCAAACTATCAATAACCAATGCGTCAACACCAAGTTGCTTTAACTCTAAGAATGCGTTAGTAACTGCAGGGAATGGTTGAATATTAATTTGCTTGTCTTTAGCTTTACCTTCATTGTACGCTTTAATTAATTTTTCACCTGTTGTGCCGTTTTGTACTGCTACAGTTTTTCCAACTAACTCATCTAATGTTTTATAATTATTTTCTTCTAAAGAAACAATAGCTTGAACTGTTGTAGTGTATGGTGTAGAGAATGAAATGCTCTTTTTTCTATCTTCAGTAACTGACAAACCTGCTGCTGCTACCATTAGACCAGATTTATCAGTACCAACTTCTGTAGGGATTGTATCAAAATCCATTTGTTCTACTCTCAATTTGTAGTTATAAGTTTCACAGAATTTAATCATTAAATCTACATCTGAACCTGCAACACCATTAACTTGGCTATCACCTGAATTTAGAACATACTCATAAGGCGCAAAAGTTGCTTCTGTTACCATTGTAATTGTTGCACCTGTGTTGTCATTAAGAACTGATGCTTTGATAGGTGCTTTAGAATAATCAATGTTATCTAAATCTGTGTGGAATGCAATTGAAGTTGTAATAAACTCTAAAACGCCGTCAGATGCTAAAAACTCATTAAGTTGATTTAATAGAGTTGTGCTACTATGTGCAACACCCAAAGCGTACTCTTCATCTTCTTCTTGTGCAATATCGTTGTAAACAGTTTTTACTTTATTACAGCCTACCAAAATTGTTGCAGCAACAACAGCTGTTACTAGCACCAAAAGTGCAATAAATAATGTTTTAAATTTTTTCATTTTTATATCCTCTCAAAAATGTTTTTCTTGTTTTGTGTATACATTCTACCATACACTTTATGCAAAAATCAACTAATTTTTGAATATTTTTTGTATAATTATGAAAAAATTTGCATTTTTTACTAATTTTTATGAATAAAATTCAATTTTTGTATACTTTTTATACATTTTTTGGAATTATTACCAAAAACTCACCTGTTTTTAATGTAACAGTGTCGTTTAATGGTTTATTTGTTACACAATTTACGCAGTTTTTGGCTACAAATAGCTTGTCGACATCTGTATTATTGAATATAAATTGTATATTTTGTGTATTATCCACACCTTTTCGTATAATATGCAACAATCCATCTTGTTGTTTTATATTCATTGTACCGCCAAAAGCTTTTTTGTATTTACTACGAATTTTACCTAAACTTTTATAATGAGCAAGCAAATCTTCGTCCATATTATCCCAAGGGAATGGTCTGCGATTAATTGGGTCTTCATAGCCTTCAAGCCCTACTTCGTCGCCATAAAAGATTGTAGGCAGTCCCGGAAGTGAGTACAAAATAGCAGTAGCAAGCTTTAGTCTTGCTTTTGCCCTGTCTTTTACGTCTTTTGGAAGGCGTATATTTAGTCTATCAGATTTAGTAGTGTTTGCGATATCGTAATCACACATTGTATTGATTGCTCTTACTGTATCGTGTGTACCCAAAAAGTTCATACAGCTATTTAAAACGCAAAGCGGATAGTTTTCGTAAATATTCATTATATTATTAATAAATATATTTATATCTTTATTCCATACAAAATCTACTATCGCATTTTTAAACGGATAATTCATTACTCCGTCAAGTTGATTGCCTTGCAAATATGGGCGTCTTTGGCTATATGCTATTTTTGTAGACGCATCTTCCCATACTTCACCGATTATGTAAGCGTTTTTATCTACACTTTTTACTCTTTTTCTTATATCATTTACAAATTCAATATCCAGTTCGTCCACAACATCAAGACGCCAACCTGCTAAACCTAATTTAGTCCATTTATCCAAAACGCCGTTTTCGCCCAAAATAAACTTTCTGTAATTTTCATTGTTTTTGTTGACTGTAGGTGTTACAGTAATGCCCCACCAACAAGCGTACTCATCAGGATAGTTAATAAAATAATACCAATCATAATAAGGTGATTTAATACCTTGATATGCACCAAAAGAATCGTATTTGCCAAGTTTATTAAAATACTTGCTATCACTGCCTGTGTGATTAAATACTCCGTCAAGCATTATTCCAATACCTTTTTCTTTTGCGGCGGCTATCAACCTTGCAAGCGAACTCTCGTCCCCCAAAAGTTCGTCAATACACATATAATCACCTGTATCATACCTGTGATTTGAGCTTGACTTGAATATAGGCGACATATAAATCATTGTTACTCCTAAAGCTTTAAGATAATCAAGTTTATCTATTATACCTTGCAAATTACCGCCGTAAAAATCGTTTGCACGAAAAACTCCGTCACTATCTATTATAGTAACATCTTCATTCCACTCCTTTAAAACGCCGTCCTTATTAAAGTGGCAAGCTTTATCCACACCTTTATTAAATCTATCGGCAAAAATTTGATAAATTACTCCACCATTTTGAGTATGTGGTGTAAATCCTTCACTGCTATAAATAGTTAGGCTATATGGCTCGCCGTTTTGTAACAATTCGCCATTTTCCCCTTTACCAAAAACAAAACTGCCAAGCTCTGTATTTGTTTGAAATTTATACCAATAAAGTCCGATATCCGAAATTGTAACTTGTAGTTCAAACACGGAATTATTATTTTCCGTGCCTGTATAATTCATTTGATAGTAGCAATCGTCTTCTCCGTCTTTAGTTAGCACTAGATAGATATTTTCCACAAATATGCCGTCTTTGGCTTGAACTTTAAAATAAATTTTTTTGCCGCAAGCAACTGCACCAAATGGTTTTTTACAATTTAAATCTCTGCTGTTATAATAAAATATCATATTTCACCTATTTCTTGCTTTTTTACTTTTTGTTAAATAGTATCTTTATACAATTATTTATTATTTAAAACGATTTACTTACTTAAAAAGTCGCAATACATAATAAATATTTATACTAAAATACATTTATTGTTATTTATTAAAATTGTCAAAAACCGATTTAATACCGATTTTTGACATATTTTTTATTATTAATTAGTAGTTTCTTTTTCCGTCCAGCAATATCCTACATTTTTAATTGTAATCAATTGATTTGCAAGTCCGCCTTGCTCCAACATTTTACGGAGCTTACTAACATAAACTTCGACAACTGAAAAAGTAGTTTCACTCTCAAAGCCCCACACTCTGTTAAACAAAGTGTTTTTTGATAAAAAGATTTCCTTATGTCTAACCAAATACTCAAAAAGCTCATACATTTTTGCTACGACATTCATTTTTTCGCCGTTAATTTTTACTGTTCTTTCAAAAAAGTTGATTTCCAAATTTTTGTATTCGTAAATATTAGCACCAAAATCTTTGTAATACCTTCTCAAAATAGCACCTATTACTGCAAGCAATTCATTATCGTCGCAATAAATCATATAGCTGTCTGCACCGCTATTTAATAAATCAATTTTTGTTTCTAAATCTTGCTCATTAGATAAAATCAACAATGGAATAGAATTTGTTTGACGCAATTTAACAATATAATTTTTTGTTTCCGCCTTTATACCTGCGTGTCCCAAAACAATCATATCGTATTTGTTGTGAACACCTAAATCTAGTCCCCTATCCAAATCATAAGCACTTTCACACTCACTGCCACCACCATATTCGGTAAGCAGTTTGCAAAGTTTGTGGTTGATTTCTTCTATTTTTTCCACAATTAAAAATTTCATAATCTTTTTGCCCCTCTTTCCTACTTATCATATAGTATTTGCAATAATTTTTAATTGCAACATATTTGTTTTTGCTCTATACTTTCAATTTTTATTTCCCAAACCTTTGTCTTATCACTTCAAACGCAATAATACCTGTTGCAACAGATGCGTTTAAAGAGTTGACATTACCTTTCATAGGTATACTTATTGTTTCGTCACAAAGCTTGCGTGTTAAAGGTTTTACACCTTTCCCTTCACTGCCAATGACAATGGCAATATCGTCTGTCATATCGGTATTATACATTACTTTTCCGTCTGCTTCTGCAGATACCACTTTGACAAAGTCGTCTTTTAACTCACGGATTGCATCATTTATGTTTGTTACCATAGCAACTTTAACATAATTACTTGCACCGCTTGAAATTTTAACAACAGTATCTGTTACCATACAAGCTCTGTGCTTTTGTACAATCACGCCGTGACAACCACTACAATCTGCTACCCTTAAAATACTTCCAACATTATGCGGGTCTTCCAAGCCGTCAAGGATTATCAAAAACAATTTCTCACCTTTTTCCTTTGCAAGCTGTTTCATTTCTTCTATAGTAGAATATTTAAAGTCCGCAGCCACAGCAATAAAGCCTTGGTGTCTTTTTGTTTCGCTTAGTTTATCCAATTTAATTTTGTCACAAAAAGTAAATCTGACGCCTTTTTCCTTTGCAAGTCCAATAATATTATCGCTATCGTGTATACCTTTTTGAACTTTTAGCTCAGATATAGTCACACCACTTTTTAGTGCTTCTTTTACGGCATTTTTGCCTTCTATAATCATAGAGAACTACCTTTTTCCATTTTATAATGGATATTTTCTTTTTATTGTAATACTTTTAAAATAGGCTTTCACTACTTAAAATACTAATTAATTTGCTTTAAATTATTATTTTTATAAGTAGTAAATTTTATAGTATAGCCATTTGTTTCCATAGGGTCGCTTTCATAAATCAATTTCCAATCACTGTTTTCGTCAAGGTTTTCAAAAAAGCTATCCGCACCGCCGGTTGCATCGACTTTGGTAACTAAAACTACACTGCAATATGGGAGCAATGCTTTATAAATACTAGCCCCACCTATAACATAAACGCTATCAGAATCGTATTTTTTTAGTTCTGCAAACAATTCGTCAAAAGACCTAACTATAATGCAGTCATCACGACTAGCAGTACGCGACAACACTATATTCACCCTGTTTTTTAGCGGATTTCCGTTCGGAAAAGATTTTAGTGTATTGTTACCCATAACAACAACTTTATTTATTGTTGTTTCCCTAAAAAATTTCATATCTAGCGGAATGGAAAACATTAAATCGTTATTCTTTCCAATTCCCCATTCCTTATCTGCGTGTAAAATTGCTTTCATTTATTATCCTTATTCCGCAACCGGTATTTCGTATTTTTTATCGTTGCAATTGTAATCAACTAGTTTAAAACTATCCACTGTAAAATCGTAAAAGTTTTTAATGCTTGTGTCCACTTGTAGCTTTGGTGCTGCAAATTGCTTTTGAGCAATTATTTCTTCAACCAATGGAATATGTCTATCATAAATATGAGCATCTGCTATAACGTGAACAAGTTCGCCGACTTTAAGTCCGGATACTTGAGCAAACATAATAAGCAAAATAGAATACTGAACAACATTCCAATTATTAGCTGTAAGCATATCGTTTGAACGCTGATTTAAAATACCATTTAAAGTATCGCCTGAAACATTAAATGTCATTGAATAAGCACAAGGATATAAATTCATTTCGTGCAAATCGGCAAAATTGTAAATATTAGTCATTATTCTGCGACTAGAAGGGTTATGTTTTAAATCATAAAGAACTCTGTCAACTTGGTCAAATTCCCCTTCGCGATATTTATGTTTAATGCCCAATTGGTAGCCGTAAGCTTTACCTATAGAACCATTTTCGTCTGCCCATTGATTCCAAATTTTTGACTTTAAATCTCTTATATTGTTACTTTTCTTTTGCCATATCCACAAAAGTTCGTCAACGCAAGATTTGAAAAAAGTTTTTCGTATCGTTAAAATAGGAAATTCTTCATTCAAATTATATCTATTTACTATACCGAATTTTTTTACCGTATGTGCTGGCGTTCCGTCGCTCCATCTTGGACGCACTGGTAAATCTGTATCCCAAACCCCGTTATCCAAAATATCTCTCATATTTTGAATAAAAATTTCATCAGCCTTGCTCATTATACTCTCCTAAAATTTATATTTCAATTTATAGACTACCTTTCAAACTAAATCTTTTCGATAATTTCAAATAATTGGTTAAGTCTTTCATTTTTTCCTAAAAGATAAAGGTAACCTATAACAGCTTCAAATCCACTTGCCTTTTTGTAATCTGCTACACTCGCATTTTTTGCCATAGTATTCATATGCGTGTTTCTTGCTCTTTTAAAAATCGCAATTTCATCTTCCGTCAAAATAGACATAAGCTCGTCCATATACTTTGCTTGAGCGGAAGCTTTGATTTGCTCTGACTGCATCTTATGCAACTCTCCTGCTTTTGCAGTAGATGTTGATGCAAGTTTTGTCCTTACCATAAGCTGTTGCACACTATCACCGACAAACGCCAATACAAGCGGGTTAAGTCCCAAAATTTCTTTTTCAGTCAAAAATTCCTTTGCTATTGGTAAATATACTTTCATTTTAACCTTTTAAATACTCTAAACTATATTTTAATCTTCTAACAGTCTCTTGTTTTCCAAGAAGGTCTGCCATTTCTGTTGCACCGCCTGGTGTCATTTGTGCACCTGTCAATGCAAGCCTTATTGTAAGGAATACTTGTCCTTTTTTGTAACCGCCTTGCTCAATGATTTTTGCTATTATATTTTGTAAGTTTTCTTCACTATAATCATTAGTATTTTCAAATTCAGGTATACTCTTTTCCAAAACTTCAATAGCAATTTGCTTGTCCATTTTGTTTTTCTTGTTTTCGTAAAGCTCTTTATCATATCCTTCAAACTCTTCTAAAAAGTCAATTTTTGAAGGGATTTCACTAAGAATTTCTACCCTAGGAATTAATAGCTTTGCAAGTTTTTTGTAATCGTATTTGCCTGCAGCCTTGCTTTTTTCAAAAAATGGTGTTGCAAGTGTTACAAATTCGTCTTCAGTTAGTTCCTTTATATACAAAGAGTTTAACCATTTCATTTTGCCTTCGTCAAGTATGCTACCGCTCTTGCTTATTCCTTTAACATCAAATGCGTCCATTAGCTCTGCCATAGTCATTTTTTCTCTATTATCTGAAGGTGCCCAGCCTAATAGTGCAATGTAATTGACAATTGCAGGCACTAAATACCCCTTTTCAAGAAAATCTTCAAAGTTAGCATCGCCGTGTCTTTTTGAAAGTTTATGTGTAGCATCTCTCATAATTGGCGGTAAGTGCATATATTGCGGTCTCTCCCAACCAAAAGCATCGTACATTAAGTTGTATTTTGGAGTGCTTGATAAATACTCCATACCACGAATAACGTGTGAAATATTCATTAAATGGTCATCTACTACATTTGCAAAGTTGTAAGTAGGCATACCATCGCTTTTGATAAGCACGCCGTCTTCCATATCCAAATTAGGCACTGCGATTTCGCCAAATACCATATCCACATAAGAAGAAACACCTTCGGTAGGTATATTTTGTCTTATAACATAAGGTACACCACTATCAAGTTTTTGCTGTACTTGCTCTTTAGTTAATGACAAACAATGTTTATCATATTTTTTAATCCCATTCTCGCCTGCTAAGCTATCAAGTCTTTCCTTATCACAAAAACAATAATAAGCACCGCCAAGCTCAACTAGCTTTTTGGCATACTCTAAATAAATTGATTTTCGTTCGCTTTGGATATATGGTCCAACTCCGCCGTCTTTGTCTGGTCCTTCGTCGTGTTCTATACCTGCTTTTTTTAGTGTATTGTAAATTATTTCAACCGCACCTTCAACGTATCTTTCTTGGTCGGTGTCTTCTATTCTTAAAATAAATTTTCCCTTATTTTTTTTGGCAAACAAATACCCATAAAGGCAGGTTCTTAAATTGCCGACGTGCATAAACCCTGTAGGGCTTGGTGCAAACCTTGTTCTTACTTCCATATTTTTTACTCCTTATATTCCCTTGTTGACTATTTTAATCAAATACCGCTCAAAAATCGGTATTATTTGTTACACTTCAGTATTTTACGTCTCTTATTCTTCCGCGTAACAATTCAAACCTTCCGTTGCTCAAAGAGTCCAAAAGTCCTGTTTGTTTAAATGAAAAATATCCGCTTTTAGCAATAATAATGTGGTCATAAAAATATATACCTAGCATAGTAAGCGTTAAATATAACTGCTCGGTCAAATTTTGGTCATTGACACTTGGTGTTACATTGTTTGACGGGTGATTGTGTACAAGAATTACTGTGCTTGCTTCATTTCTTAAAGCTATATCGGCAATTTCTCTTACATTACAAAATGATTCGTTTACAACACCTTTATTTAGCACAACTCTTTTGATAAGCTTGCCCGCACTATCGCCAAGCAACATATGAATTTCTTCCCTTGGCAAAGTTTCCATAATAGGACGCATTAAGTTTAAACAAGCTTCCAAATTATTGATATACACTTCGTCAATTTTCTTGCTATAGTATCTACGGCTTACAGCACTTAGACTATTTAAAAACAATGCCATATTATAGCTTACACCTTTGACTTTTTGCAATCTTTCAATAGGTTGGTCAAACACTCTGCTCAAACTACCAAACTCATTTAGTATTGTATGTGCAAGCTCGTTCGTATCTTTTCGTGGCACAACTGCATACAGCAAATACTCCAACACTTCGTGGTCTTGTAAGCTTTCTATTCCGTTTTGTTCGATTCTTTTTCTCATTCTATCTCTATGTCCATCGTGAACTGCCATATTTTCCCCTACAAACATTTTTTTGATTTCTATTTACACAAAATTATTATAACACTTTTGTTTTTTTTTTGCAATATTTTAGATAACTTTATTAAAATTAGTTCTCATTTGTCTTTTTATAGTATATACTAATAAGTAAATAAGGTTTTTTTTGCAAATTTGTATAAGGAGTTTTTATGGAGTATTTTAACGATTATATCAAAGCAACTTCGGAACTAATAAAAATAAATAGTGTGGAAAGTAGTAAGATAGACGGCAAACCTTTTGGTGCTGGCGTGGACGATTGCCTTAAAAAAGCTTTAAGCATTGCTGAAAGTCTTGGTTTTAAAACTTTTTATGGTGACGGATACTATGGTTATGCAGAAATTGGCGAAGGTGAAGAAATGCTTGGTATACTTGGGCATTTAGACACTGTGCCAATAGGTAATGATTGGACTATTCCTGCCTTAGGCGGAGATATAATTGACGGATTTTTATGTGGAAGGGGGGTTTTAGACGACAAAGGACCTATTATGGCAACACTTTTTGCGACAAAAGAACTTATAGACAGCGGTTTTGTGCCAAATAAAAGAATCCGTATAATATTCGGCTGCGACGAAGAGTCAGGTTGGGAATGTATTGATAAATACTGCGAAAGAGAAGAAATACCAACAATTGCTTTTACTCCTGACGGAGATTTTCCTGTAATAAACTGCGAAAAAAGCGTTTCCTACTTTAATGTACATCTTAAAAAGCCTAAATTTATCACCAATATCCAAGGTGGTGAACGCGCTAATATGGTAATGGATAAAATTGAATGTACCGTTTCTGACGAAATAGCAGCTATACTGCCCGCAGACAATGAGTTTGGCGTAATGGTTTGTGGCAATAACCTTACTGCAACTGGTAAATCGGCACACGGCTCTTCCCCACAAACAGGCGATAACGCACTTTGGAAAATTGTTAAATTTTTAGGCGGGTACGATACAAGTGCAAAAAATATCTCTCAAATAATCTGCAATACCGATGGCTCAGGTTATAACATTAAATGCGAAGACGAAATTAGCGGAAAACTTACTATAAATATAGGTATGATATCTTGTGATAAAGACAACATTACATTAAGTTTAGATGTAAGACATCCACTTTGCTTGACTCGTGAAGAACTTTATAAAAAGCTATGCAATACATTTAGCTTTGGCACTGTGGAATACGGATTTTTCCATTATCCTTTGTATATTGCACCTGACCACCCACTATGCACTAAACTACTAAGTGCTTATGAGAGTGTTACAGGCGAAAAGTTACAACCAATAACAATAGGCGGTGGTACTTATGCCCGTGCTCTTCCTGTGGCAGTTGCTTTTGGTCCTATCTTTCCAAATCAGGAATCTACAATACATCAAAAGAATGAAAGGGCAAAACTAACAGACTTGAAAAAAATGTATGACATTTACCTAAAAGCTATAGAAGAACTAACAAAATAAAAATCGAAATTTTATTAAATTAGTCAAAACACCCCGATTTTTGCAAGGTATTTTGATAAAAAAATAAAAATTAGCATTAAACAGCATAAAGCTAATTTTGACCAATAAATATTTTTGGTTTATCAAGACAACAAAAAACACGGAATACTCTTCCGTGTTTTTATTATTTTTTTGCTTTATAACGCACCATTGACGATATGCGGGATATAAAACTTTTCCAAATTCTCTATATCTTCAGCGGTCAATTTTATATTAATTGATTTTACTGCATCATCTAAATACTGCGTTTTTGTCGCCCCTACTATTGGCGAAGAAACTCCTTTTGCAAACTGCCAAGCAAGTGCTATTTGCGACATTGTAACACTATACTTTTGGGAAATCTCGTATACCTGTTTTACAATCTCATAGTCTTGCTCTTTAGTTGCATCATATCGTCTAATAGCAATTTTGTCTGTCTCGCTACGCGTGCTTTTTGAACTCCAATCTAGCCTTGATAATCTTCCTGCTGCAAGCGGAGCATAAGGCGTTAAAGAAACATTGTATTGTTTGCAAATAGGTATAAGTTCTCTTTCATCTTCACGATATAACAAATTGTAATGGTTTTGCATACTTACAAATTTAGTAAACCCGTTTTTCTCTGCACACAGCTGCATATTATGAAATTGATATCCATACATAGCTGACGCACCAAGCGCACGAACTTTTCCTGCCTTTACCAAATTATGTAAAGCTTGCATTGTCTCTTCTATAGGGGTGGAATAATCAAATCTATGAATAATGTACAAATCAACATAATCTGTACCAAGTCTTTTTAAAGACATATCTATTTCCCTATTAATAGCTTTGCTGCTTAGCTTTCCTTCATTAAAATAAACTTTTGTACCAATTACAACATTTTCACGCTTTGTCAAACTTTTGATAGCTTTTCCCAAATACTCTTCGCTTGTGCCGTTTGAATATTGATTTGCAGTGTCAAAAAAGTTTATACCCAAATCAATAGAGTGTTTTACCATAGCTTTGCTGCTTTCCGCATCAAGAGTCCACTCGTAAAAATCGGAAGAAGGTTTGCCAAAACTCATTCCGCCAACACATATACGCGATACAGATATATCCGTATTACCAAGTTTAGTATATTCCATAAATCCCCCAAAAAACTTTTTACAATATTTTTTTAGACAAATAAACTTCTATTTAAGCAAAATAAAAAACGAAAATAACTTTTCGTTTTTTATTTTTATTCTTTAATTATTGTCCTCTTTCTTCCATTTTGATTTTGATTTCATCGCAGTTGATACCAACAATTGGCTCACCTAAATCTTCAGACAATCTAGCAATCAAATCGTAATCCATATAATTTTCTACTGAACGAACGATTGCATCTGCTCTTTTTGCTGGGTTACCAGACTTAAAGATACCGCTACCAACAAATACACCTTCTGCACCTAAATGTCTCATTAATACTGCATCTGCAGGAGTTGCTACACCACCTGCTGAAAAGTTTGGAACAGGTAATTTGCCATTTTCGTGAACGAATTTAATCAAATCATAAGGAACTTGAAGTTGTTTAGCTTCTTCATAAAGTTCGTCAGGACTCATAGCTTTAACTGCACGCATTTGAGCTTGCATTGCACGCATATGTCTTACAGCTTGAACAACGTCTCCTGTACCTGCTTCACCTTTAGTTCTTATCATACTTGCACCTTCTTGTACACGACGAAGAGCTTCACCCAAGTTTCTTGCACCGCAAACAAATGGAGCTTTGAAAGACATTTTGTCAACGTGATAAACATCATCGGCAGGAGTCAAAACTTCACTCTCATCAATAAAATCGATATTCATAGCTTCAAGTAGTCTTGCCTCAATAAAATGTCCTATTCTGCACTTTGCCATTACAGGAATTTTAACAGCCTTTTGAATTTCTCTAATCATTTTAGGGTCACTCATACGGCTTACACCGCCTTCTCTTCTGATATCGGCAGGAACTCTTTCCAAAGCCATAACAGCACCGGCACCAGCTGCTTCAGCAATTTTAGCTTGCTCAACTGTAGTAACGTCCATAATTACTTTACCTTTCAAACTTTCTGCAATCGGATTGTTAATTTTGTACATATATATAAATCTCCTTATAGGTTTTATAATTTTTAATTTATTAGCATTTCATATCCAACTAATATAGAAGGCGTTTTTATTAAATGTTTAAACTCTTCAAAACAATTGTATATAAATTGTGTCTGCTAAATTTACTCATACATTATAACACAACTTTTTAAATTCTTACAAGCAATAATAAATAATTATCTTAAAATTTTATTTATTATCTGCTATAAAATTTAATTATATTGCTTTTTTATTTGTAATTAATATGATTTTATAATAAAAAAAAGTTGCCATTTTACAGCAACTTTTTTGTTTTTATTTTAATATAGATTTTTCGATTGCTTTTTTATAGCCATCTGCACCACGATGCACGCACCTTGAAACACGGCTTAATGTAGCTGAAGAAATACCTGTTTCCGCAATTACTTCGTTGTATGTCATACCTTCAAGCAAAAGTTTAGCTGCTCTTAATCTTTGAGCCATTTGTTCTACTTCTTTGTATGTACACAAATCGTCAAACAAAGCCTTACATTCTTCCACGCTCTCTATATCTGCTATTGCCTTATATAAATCTGGCAAAAACTCTTCGTAATTTGACATATATTCCCCCTTTAAGCCTTAAGTATTTTATCCATAAAATCTTTTGTTCTTTGTTCTACTGGATTATCGATAACATCTTTAGCATCGCCGTACTCCAATATTTTTCCGCCGTCAAGGAAAATAACTTTATCTGCAACTTCCCTTGCAAACATAATCTCGTGCGTAACAATAAGCATTGTTGTTCCGCTATCCCTTAGCCCGCTTATTACTTTTAGCACTTCGCCTGTAAGCTCTGGGTCTAAAGCCGATGTAGGCTCGTCAAAACACAATATATCTGGTGACATACACAATGCTCTTGCTATTGCAACACGTTGCTTTTGTCCGCCACTTATTTCGCAAGGATAAGCATTCGCTTTGTCAGAAAGTCCTACTTTTGCAAGTTGTTCTTCAGCAATTTCCAAAGCTTGCTGTTTGTCAATTTTTTTTACAAGCATTGGAGCTAAAATCAAATTTTCAATAACCGTTTTGTGTGGAAAAAGATTAAAATCTTGAAAAACAAGTCCCATTTTTAAAGCTTTTTCTCTTAAAACAGCATCTTTAGGATATATGCTTACAAACATTTCATTAAGCGGATTACCATATTCATCCTTTGGCACATAGTTTTGGAAAAACTTGCGTTTATAAGTATTTTCTACATCAACTTTAACAAAAAATTTAAGCTTTTTCTTGCCGTTTTCATCTATCTTTTGTACAAATTTAAGTTTTTTACCTGCACCGCAAGGTATCTTTTGAACAAGCATAAACTTTGGTTTTGCAGGCTTTAGTTCGCTTGAAACAATCTCTTCACCGCCAATCCAAATACTCCCGCTTTGTGCCTTTTCCAAAAAAGTCAAACATCTTAAAAGAGTTGATTTACCGCCACCGCTTGAGCCGATTATTGCAATAACTTCACCTTTTTGCATACTAAAAGAAATATCCTTAAGTACGTGATTTAAGCCGAATGATTTATTTAAATCTTTTATTTCCAAAATCTTTTCCATAACTCACTCCTTATCTGTACCTATTAGTACGCTTTTCTAGCTGTGCAAAAAGAATTGTCAAAATTCCTACAAATGCCAAATAGAATAATGCCGTTGAGAAAAGCGGTATTATGTATCCATCTGCAAACATAAGTTTTGCGGCAAAAATAATTTCTACAACACCAATTACATTTGCAAGAGAAGTATCTTTTACCAAAGTAATAATCTCATTACTCATTGGTGGCAAGATATTCTTATATACTTGTGGTAATATTACATTAAAAAATGTTTGCTTTTTATTCATACCAAGGACTTGACAAGCTTCGTACTGACCTTTTGGAACAGCATTCATACCGCCTTTGAATATGACAGAAAAATAACACGCATAATTTATTGAAAATGCAACAAGTACAGCAATAAATTCTTGTTGTATAGTAATCTCCCAACCTAAAAGTCCGGGACCATACCAAACAACCATTATCTGTAGCATTAATGGAGTGCCTCTTATTATCCAAATTATCGCATCCATAATAAAGCGAATCGGTTTTATTCTACTTTTTTGCAAAAATGAAAAAATTAACCCTAACGGCAAAGAAATGGCAAGGGTTGCAAAAAATATTGCAACCGTCGTGCCAAAGCCTTTAAATAAATCTATTATAACTTCTTGAATAGTCATTTATCTAACCTTGTTTTATCCTTATTTTATTTTTTCATATACTTGTCGTAAGCTTCTTTGTCAATACTTTCAAAAATGCTTAAGAAAGAATCTTCTCCTGCTGAACCACCTTCTACAACAATTTTGCAGTTTTTCAAATCGCTAATGCTCTTAAAGTTGTTAACTTTTGATTCTTTAACAACAATTGCTTGTTCATTTGTAAGGTAAGGTACAGATACATTCATATTTGTTTTTCTGCTATCATTGATAGTCATACCATTCCATACTAAATCAATCTTACCTGTGTTTAACTCAACAGTTTGTTGTGCCCATACAATGATTTTTCCTTCAATTGTAATGCCAGTGCCTTCGAAAATTACTTTTGCTAAATCAAAGTCAAAGCCTGTCGCATCTTTTTGTCCCATTGGTGGATTGATTGTATAACCGATAACCAATTTATTAGAATCCATCAACTCGCTTTTCCAACCATCGCAATCTGCAGATGTGTAACCTGGATTTTGTATATCAATTTTTCTTGATTGCATACCCCAGTTGTTAATGACTTCTGCATATTTTGTATCTTTTAACTCATACAATCTAGCATTAATGAACTTAATCAATTTTTCACTGCCTTGTTTTTCTCCTGCTTTTCTACCGGCAATACCATACTCTTCAGGTGCAGTATCAAAGTCTTCTAAATTAGCGATTTTCAAACTCTTGAATTCTTCCTTAGACAACATATAGTTTGCCATTGTTGAGTCAATAACCGCTGCGTCTGATTGACCTGCCTTAACTTCTGTCAATGCATCCATTTGAGAATTTGCTGTTTTGAAAATAGTTGTTTTGCTACAACCAACTAGGCTGACAATTGATATTACCGCTGTTGCTACTACTGCTAGTATAATTCCTATTTTCTTTTTCATTTTTTTACTCCTTATAAAATTGCTTGTTGCAATCTTGTGTTTTGTTTATGGTACTATTATACTTTAGTACGCTAAAGTTGTAAAGTGTTTTTTAGCAATTTCTTTGATTTTTTCACACACTTTACTCTACTAAAGTGCAATTACACAAAAACCGCAATTTTTGTTACCTTTTACTAGACAAAATAGTTCTAAAAACTAACTAATTTGATGATTTAACAAAAACTCAATAACATAATTTATGCTTTTGCATATCCTATTAAATATAACGCTTAGCTATTTTTCTAGTATATGTAAATAGATGTAAAGTAATTAGCTAGTCACATAATAATCACTGTAAAGTCAAGTAAATCAAGGGTTTTGAGCATTTTTTTGTAGTAAAATATACTTTATTATTAATTTAATGTTAAATTTTATATTTACTTTGCATTTACATTAAAATAAAATTAATAAACACTAATTCCCCATTTTTTACAAAAAAATGTAGAAAAATGTATAAAAAGTCTTGATTTGAATAAGAGAAAATAATATAATATCTTTATAATAATGATTCAAATCATTAAATGACAATTTTTGGAGGTAAATATGAAAGCAAAAGATTTTAGAAAGTCAGCTTATGCTAAAATCAAAAAGAAGTGCTGGGGTACACTTGCTTGTGTTGAACTTATTGTTAGCGTTATCCTTGGCATCTGTGCCGGTCTTAACAGATTTTATATTGGTTGGGTTGGCAGTTTATTGTTAGGTGGTGCTTTAACATACGGTCAAAATTATGCTTCATTATCAGCTACAGACGGAAATACTGTTAAAGTTGACAACACATTTATTGGATTTAAACATTTTGGTAGCAGTTTAGTATTAAACATTTTAATTAGTATCTTTACTGCTTTATGGTCATTGTTGTTGATTGTTCCTGGTATTATTATGTCACTAGCTTATTCAATGAGCTATTTTATCCTTATCGATAATCCAGAATTAGCACCAAATGAAGCTCGTAAACAATCTATCAAATTGATGAAAGGCTACAAATGGAAACTATTCTGCTTAAGATTTAGCTATATCGGTTGGTATTTGTTGAGCATTTTAACACTTGGTATCCTATTCTTCTGGGTAAATCCTTATAGGCGTACTGCAGAAGCTGAGTTCTACAGAAACTTGGTTGCTAAAAAAGACGAAACAGCTACTACTGTTGCTGAACCTGCTGCTATTGCTGCTGAAGCTGAAGTTGTTGATACTACTGCAACTGAAACAGAAGAAGCTTAATTTAATGCATTGGTTAATAATAAATAGTTAATTAATATAATGTTTTATTAATATATTAAGGCTTTTTATTACAATTAAAAAAACATAATAACAGGCTCTTGATTAACAAGAGCCTGTTTTATTTTGCTTTTTTAATTTTAGTTAAATTTTATTACAAAATGCAATGTATGTTCCTTTTTTGGCAAAATCTTATATTTAGGTTTTGTATTTGCCATAGCAGGAATATCACCACCTACACCGCGCTGTTTGCCGTCCACACAAATTGTAAGTGCTTTTTCTCGCTCAAGTTCTAAGGTGTGTTTTGCATTGTGCAACATATCTACAGTATATGGGTGAATAGTCATTTCAAATGGTTTATCCAAAGCCTTAATTGAAACGCCGTTGTTCCCAGTAATATTTGCATAGCGTACGCCTGTGTGATTTCCGTTTTCTTGTGGATACAAGTAATCGTGAATAAAGTCTTCCACACTTCCCTTCCACAAGCCTAATTTCGCAGCAGTTGCTCTGTCACAATAGTTCTCGTGCGGTCCTTTTGCATACATTTCGATATTGTAGTCGTCTTCTGTCAACTTCCAAGTAAAGCCATATCTTTCCAAATCTTTTGCGCATACAACTTGCATTGCCATATCAACACTGCCGTCCGCACCAAACTTGTATATTGTGTGCAAAGATTTTAGATATCTCATACTCCAATCTATATTTGCTACAACCACTCCGTCGGCATAATCCAGCACTATTCTTTTTGCACGAAGAGTTTTTCTTGCGTTCTTAAAAGCACTAACTCCCATAATGATATCTGCAATAATTTTTGGCACTTGTGGCAAAGCATCATTATCAATAGACGCTCTAAAGAAATTCGGCATAATAGGTGCTGTCAATTTTTCCTTTCCGTCCACTTTTGCAGAAACAATACTGCCGTTTGTAGACAAAATATACTCTGTATTACCGCAAGAAATGATATATTCCTTTTCATTTGCTTTGAAAGTAGCTCCCGCAAGCATAGCTTTTGGTGCAAAATCAAACGCTTTTAATACAAATTGCTCTATAGCTACGATATGTCCTTTATTTGCGTATGCTGTATTCTCTTTTGTAAGCATTTTAATATCGCATACAATTTCCTTATCTTTAGGGAATATAATTTCCTTATCTAACAAATCGCAAGCAACTGTCATATCAGGCGGACACTCAACATTAATAGTTCTGCTGTAAATTTCTTGTCCTTCCGCCATAATAGATATAACAATATCAAAGTCTGCCAAATTTGTAAAACGATATCTATTTAATATTGAAAGCTCGTTATCAACAAGCTCGAATTTAACTTGTTGGTATTGATATTTAACTTCAAACAACGCTGGGTTTGGTGAGCGGTCTGCTCTTACAATACCGTTAAAGGCAAATCTTCCCGCATTAGGCTTATCACCAAAATCACCGCCGTAATTCCATTTGTCTTTTCCGTCTACTTTAGTTCTTATACTTTGGTCTGCAAAGTCCCAAATATAACCACCAGATAATCTGTCATACTTCCAAAACATATCCCAATAATCACTGAAATTGCCTAAGCTGTTACCCATACAATGTGCGTATTCACACTGGATAAATGGTAAATCCCTGTACATATCAGGTGTATACTTGTTACCCATAGGTGACCATAAAGCGGCACAATGACGCATAGGTTGATTTTCGCCAATAACAGGCATTTTTTCCACCTTAGAGTACATCTCACTCAAAACATCGCCCACTTTACCTGACTGGTCAGGCTCATAGTGGATAAATCTTGAAGTGTCTAGCTCTAAAACAGCTTTTTTCATATCAAAAAAGTCTTTGCCAAAGCCCGCTTCGTTGCCTAAAGACCAACTTATTACACAAGGGTGGTTACGCAATCTCCTAACCATATTGGTAGCCCTATAAATACATTGGTTAACCCATTTTTTACAACTTTTTGGTAAAAACATTGCAAGCCCGTGAGTTTCCAAGTTTGTTTCTGCCATAACAAGTATACCATATCTATCGCAAAGTTCATAAAAAACATCTTGATTTGGGTAATGGCTGTTTCTTATAGAAGTAATATTGTTTGCTTTACACAATTTAATATCATTTTCAATAAGTTCTGCAGGCACTGCGTGACCATAATCAGGGTGGAATTCGTGTCTGTTAACACCGAATATTTTGATAACTTTGCCATTTAGCTTGATAAACGGACCTTTGCCATTTTGCATAGGCTCTATTTTGATTTCCCTAAATCCAAAATGTGATTTACGCGTATCAATAACTTTGTCATCTTGCATTAGCACAACTTCCACATCGTAAAGATTAGGAAATTCGTGTGACCAAAGTATTACATTTTCAATATCTACTTGCAAAGCAATAGTTTGACTGCTGTTTTTTGCAATAGAAAACAAATCGCTTTTTAGTGTTGCAACTTGTCCCCCTGCATAAGATAGTTTTACCACAGCCTGCAAATTGCTTGCCATTATATCTCTTGACTCAATAGTAATATCTGTCATAAATCTTGCAGACCTGTAATCATTAAATAATGCTGAATGAGTAAAGTAATCTGCAATTTCAACCTTAGGTTTTTGAATTATCCAAACGCTGCGGAATATACCTGACATTCTCCACATATCTTGGTCTTCAAGATAGCTACCTGTTGTATATCTGTAAACAGAAACAGCTAATTTGTTTTTGCCCGCTTTAACAAACTCTGTGATATTGTACTCTTGCGGACTAAATGAATCTTCGGAATATCCGACAAATTCGCCATTTACATATATATCACCACAGCTGTTAATACCTTCAAATCTAATAAATATGTCTTTATCGGTACTATCAACTTCAAACTCAGTAACATATAATCCAACTTCGTTATATCTGTTTTTAACGTGTGGGATTGCAAGCACATTAAATTGTGCTAAAGCATAAGGATAAATGTAATTTGTATAAATAGGTTTACCATAACCTTGAATTTGCATATTTGAAGGCACTGTTATTTTGCCAAAATCGTTTAGCGTAGCACCAACTTTTTCATAGCCTTCAGGTATAAGCTTTGGGTTTTGTACAAGCTTAAAATCCCATTCCCCGTCCAAACAAAAAGCTGTAATTTCGCCTTTTTCATCATAAGGAAAACCAGCCGCATATCTTTTGATAGTACCAATGTCATAACTTTTCAATTCTTTCCAATAATTCATAATTACCCCTTTATTATAAATGTTATTTTTTGCTATATAATTTCATTTTAAAACGATTTCTTGCTATTTATCAATGCACTTTAATAAATTTTTTTGTATTTATTTGTTTTAAAAACTTGTCGCATTTGATATATACTAATCAGATTTTATCACAATTATTTTACAAAATTGTGCAAATAATACCGATTTTTGAAGATTTATTTGTTAAAACAATTTATTTTCAATTATTCCATATCAAGATAATCTTCGTAATTCATTTCTTTATCAAATACTTTAGTACCATTGATTTCAATAATTCTGTTTGCTACAGTTGACAAAATTTCTTGGTCGTGTGTTGTAAACAACATATTGCCTTTAAAATTAATCATACCCTTATTTAGTGAAGTAATTGATTCCAAATCCAAATGGTTTGTAGGCTCGTCCATTATCAAGAAGTTACCGCCAGCAAGCATCATTCTTGCAAGCATACATCTTACCTTTTCGCCACCGCTAAGCACTTTTGCGGCTTTTTTAACTTCTTCACCAGAAAACAACATTCTGCCAAGCCAGCCACGCAAAAACTCTTCATACTGCTCTTTTGGCGAATATTGACCTATCCATTGCACCAAATTCAAATCACAGCCGTCAAAGTATTTTGAGTTGTTTTCAGGCAAATAGCTTGGAATAATTGTTTTACCCCATTCTATAGTACCGCTGTCTTGCTTTTCTTCACCCATTAAAATGTCAAACAACATTGTGATAGTTGTAGATTTATCACCTAAAAAGGCAATTTTTTCATCTGCTTTAACCATAAAGCTGACATTTTCAAAATATCCCTTTTTAGTCAAATTTTCTACCTTCAAAATTTCCCTGCCGATTTCTCTTTCAAACTTAAAATCGACAAAAGGATATTTACGCATTGAAGGTTTAAAATCATTTATAGTAAGCTTTTCAAGCTCTTTTTTACGGCTTGTAGCTTGTCTTGATTTAGACGCATTTGCAGAGAATTTAGCAATGAACTCTTGTAATTCCTTTGCTCTTGCTTCTGCTTTTTTGTTTTGTTCTCTAGCTTGTCTTGCAAGCAATTGAGATGTCTCGTACCAAAAATCATAGTTACCCACAAACACATTGATATGTCCAAAATCTACATCACAAATATGTGTACAAACTCTGTTTAAAAAGTGTCTGTTGTGGGATACGATAATTATTGTGTTTTCAAAATCCATAAGATAATTTTCAAGCCATCTTGTAGTTTTTGCATCTAAGTTGTTTGTTGGCTCGTCAAGAATCAAAATGTCAGGATTGCCAAAAAGTGCTTGTGCAAGCAAAACTTTAACCTTTGTTTTTGCATCTAACTCACCCATTAACGCATAGTTTAATGAGCTATCAATTTTTAACTCGTTAAGCAAAGTCTCTGCTTCACTTTCCGCTTCGTATCCACCTAACTCGGCAAACTCTCCTTCTAGCTCTGCTGCTAAAATTCCGTCTTCTTCAGTAAAATCTGGTTTTGCATATAAAGCGTCTTTTTGCAATCGTATTTCAAACATTCTGTTATGACCTTTTAGCACTGTGTCAAGCACTGTCAAATCGTCATAAGCATTTTGGTTTTGTTGCAAAACGGACATTCTTTCCCCTTTACCAATAGATATACCGCCGTGAGTAGGCTCAATATCCCCTGATAAAATTTTTAAAAATGTAGATTTGCCGGCACCATTAGCACCAATAACGCCGTAACAATTCCCTTTTGTAAACTTGATATTAACTTCTTCAAACAATTTCCTTTGTCCGAACTGCAAACTTAAATCACTAACTTGTAACATTTATCTCACCTTTATTATATTATTTATAACCAGTATAACATAATAAATCTATAATTGCAAGGGAATTAATCTTAAGCATTTTATTTACGCGTAATACAATATTTTTTAAATTATAACATTATGTGTCTAATAAAGTCAATTTATCAATTATTTTGCAAAGTTATTTAAATACTTTTTACAAAAAATTTCAACTATTACACAAATCTGCCTTTATAAAGACATAAAACTTAACTTTTTTGACAAAAACACATTAACCTTTTAGCAATCTATTTATTTGCAGTTTATTTTTATAAAACAATACCGATTTTCGCACAAAAATCGGTATTATTTAAATATTTTATCTTTTGTTTTAAATTTTATTATGCCTACTTAAAAATTGCAATCATTTAATTATTGGTCATTTTCTTCATACTCTTCACGAGAGAATTTATCAATAAAATTATTCTCCGTTTGTTTTGCAACCAAATGTAAAAATAACGCCAAATAACAATCGCTTAATTCTGAACAAACTGCTTCGCCGTGTATATAACGATATTGATTGCAACCTTGCAAAGCAAACTTAGCATTGTTTTTAAAGCTACTTTCCATAAACTTCATTCTTACTCTTGCCCATTCTCTTGAGTTTATGTCGTTAGCATTTTCATACCCCAAGCAATAAGCAAAAATATCCATTACATAAAGGGAAGATTCATTTACTCTGCCACCCTTTAATCCGTCGGGATAAAGCACTCCGCCACAAGGTCTGCTCTTTTTATCGTATATGGTAAATAAGCCTTTTTTCTTGCCAGCACCATCAATTTCATAGCTATAAAAAGCTTTATAAATTTCTTCAAAATTCCTTATAGCACCGCTTGGCAAGTCTTGCTCCGCTATTTTGGAAAAAATAAATGCTTTCATACCTTTGCCAATATAACTTGTTGCAAAAGGACTTCTTGTTTCAAACCTGCGAATTATTTTATCATCACCTACATTATACCCTGCCATATCCCCTTCTTCTAATGTGGAAAAACAAGCTCTGTAAGTCAAAATTGCTTTTTCTTTTAGCTTTTCAACAGCCGCACTCTTATTAATCATACTGCCCGCTAAATAAAGCAAGTTTGCGATATCCATATTTTTTATTGTTTTGCAATCACCGCCGTTTTCGCTTCCGTCAGGGTTGTAATTGTACTCAATACTCTCTTCCATAGCCTTTTCCACTTCAAAATTCAAAAGGTTTACGGCGTACTCTTTATCACGAATATTAAGTTTATCCCAAACAAGATGGCAAACAAACAAAAGCTCTGTTGCGACTGCCAAATGCTCACTTGTTCCACCCCAACCATATTCGCTATTTGAGATATGGTGATACAAGCAAGAACGGATAAGTTTCATATATCTATCCCGTGCAACATATAGTTTATGCCCTACTGCAGACTCATTATAAAACTTAAATTTAACGGCAGAAATTATAGCTTTTGCCATATATACAGCTTGTCTAACTCCCCTATCAAAAGGTGATTTTAAAGAAAGATATTCACTTTTACTCTCTTTTGCAAAGCCTTTTTGTTGCCACCAGTCATTAAGTCCAAATTTAATAAATTTATTAATAATTCTGCCCAAATCTTCTGCCAAATCTCCGCCTAACGGCTCCGGCTCAACTTGAATCCATTCAATTTTTTTTATATCATCAACTGTAAACATTACTTTTCCACCTCAATGTCCACAAATTTAAAGGACGAATAATCAAACAACCCTTTATCGCTTATTTTAAGCTCAGGTATTACAACTAATGACATAAATGACAATGTCATAAATGGCTCAACTTCACTATTGACTTTTAGGGTATTAATAGCAAACTCATTTAATGCAGCTGTTTTGCTTGCAATGTAATCTATATCCTTGTCGCTCATAAGCCCTGCAATAGGAAGTTCCATAGTATCAAAAATTTCTCCGTTATGAACGGCTGTCATACCACCGCCTGCACGCTTGATTTCATTAACAGCAATTGCCATATCCCTATCATTATCACCGCAAACAATAATGTTATGGCTATCGTGAGCAACGCTTACTGCAATAGCACCGCATTTAATATTGTAGTCTTTTAAAAGTCCAATACCTATGTTACCTTTGTTTTTATGTCTTTCTACCACGCAAATTTTGCTTAATCCGTCTTTAAAGTCATAAACGCCGTCTGTTACGCTAACCTTTTGAACTAAGCTTTTGGTCGTTACATTATGTGGCTCAATACCCATAACTCTAACCATATCGCTATTTAATTTTAACTTTAAATCGCTCTCTTGTATATCTTTACAATGCACTGTGTTTCTGACATCTTTGCAATCGATAACGCTTGCATCAAACAACGCTTTTCCGTCTTTTGCAACAAGCTTGCCGTTTTTGTAAACTTCAAGCACATTAAATTTGTAAATATCGTCTATAACAACAATATCTGCAATTTTACCTGGAGATAACGCACCCCTGTCGTTAAGTTTGTAGCACTCTGCCGCATTTAAAGTTGCCATAGTTATTGCATCTATAGGAGATAATCCCATTTCTATTGCAATTTTAATGTTGTTGTTTAAATGTCCTATTGTTAGCAAATCGTGTACTTGTCTATCATCAGTACAAAATACCAATCTTCTTAATGTTTTGTTGTTGATAATAGGGAACAAATCTCGCAAATTTCTTGTTGCACTGCCTTCTCTAACCAAAACATACATACCTCGTCTTAGTTTATTGCAAGCATCAACTATATCCACACACTCGTGGTCGGTAGTAATACCCGCACCGATATACGCATTTAATTCCTTTTCACCTGCAAGCGGATAATGTCCGTCCACAACTACACCACGCTGTTTAGCGTATTTTAGTTTATTCATTACATCTGTATCACAATAAACAACACCTGGAGCATTCATAAACTCACCTACGCCGTGACATTTATCCAACAATTTATCCAATCCCACAGCATCAATTGTTTCCCCATTACTTTCATAAGGAGTTGCAGGAACGCAACTAGGAGCCATAAACATAGCATCAAAAGGCACAGTTTTGCTCTCATTTATCATATAATCGACACCTTTTTCGCCACATACATTTGCTATTTCGTGCGGGTCGCAAATACCTGTTGTAGTACCCCAAGGCAAAACTGCTTTTGCAAAGTTAGAAGGTGATAGCATTGTACTTTCGATATGCAAATGTCCGTCAATAAATCCGGGAGCAAGATATTTGCCTTTCATATCAATTTCCACATTTCCGCAATAATTGCCTACGCCCGCGATATATCCATCTTTAATTGCTATATCCGCAACTTCTATCTCGCCTGTGTAAACATTAATAACATTACCGCCTTTTAAAACTAAATCAGCTTTATCTAACCCCATAGCCACTTTTATAAGTTTTTCCATTACTGCCCGCTCCATAAAAATTTCTTCTTTTTTATTTTAGCATTAATATGCGATAAAGTCAAGATAAAGCAAGAAAAACAGCCTTTCATAACTAATCATTTTTTGTCATAAACCTTTAATTTACAAGCATACAATATAATATCATAAGCTGTAGTCAAGCGACACGAAGTGGCATTTGACATCAGCGATTGTTAATTCAAACTGTGTCGACTTGTTATATCAAGTAAAAGTTTTAGCTTTTGTATAAATTTGAGTTTTCTCAAATTTATCGACACATAGTTCTTACTCAAGGGGGATATTATGCAGGAATTTGAATTATTACCTTCAGAACAACAAATTAATATGATGAATAAAGAGTTTAACGAATTGCAAAGAAGAAAGGATTTATTGTGCGACGATTGCGAAGCCCAAGAAAAGCCTATGCATAGTTATAGTAAAATGCCACTTTGCAAAAGTGCTAAATGTGGGACTGACCCAAAACAAAAAAAATTGTTTGAGAGAATATATTTTGCAGAGCAAGATTTGATAATGGCATTAAGACAGCTTTTTACCACTGCTCCACAATTTGCAAAAGACGATATAGCGGACATTATAAAACTAAAAAAATCTACAAGCAATCTTGCTTTAAAATGTTATTATGCTGTATCGGATAGTATGCTTACTTATGCGCCAGTGCTTTGTCACGAAGAAGATTATTGTAAACTTTTAAGGCATATTATAAGCAAACAAAAACAACTTTTGCTTATGCTAAACAAAGCTAAATATTTGTGTGCTTACAGCAAAAAAATGATTAAAAATGAATGGACTGCAAGCTACATATTAACATCTATCGGTATATATTGCAGGTTTTAATTTGATTAATTACATATAAAATATTAAGAAACCACTAAAAACACATCAAAAATCGGCACTAATCATAGTGCCGAATGTTTTTATTTTTTCCAGTTAATATTATCAAGTTTAATCGCCTTGTCACTATTGTACACAGCTTTCAGCTCTTCTTTAGTTGAGTAATTTTCCGCATACTCGGGAAGATACGTCCAATTATCGCCTTGAAAATTATCTTTTACACAAACAAACTCCCTACACCAAGTGATATAAAACAGCCATTTTGTATTATTCTTCCACATTAGTTCAATGTTTGGCACAAAATCAATTTCACTCATTGCAATCATTTTGTTTTTGGATATTGAGTAAGTCTTCCTAAACCTTTTTGAATTTGCTTGGTCTTTATTATATTCCTTTCTCAAATCTTCACCATAATAGTACGGGTCATCCCCAAGCATATCGCATTTATCGTCACCAACATACCACTCACCGCCCTTTTGTGGATTGGCAACCCAAATCAAATTGTTAAGTTTGTGATAATTAGTCATTCTGTCATACATTAGATTCCAAAGTTCTACATACTCTTTGCCTGTATCTGCACCCCACCAAAACCAGCCGCCACTTGCTTCGTGCAATGGTCGCCATAGCACGGGGATATTTAAATCCGCCAATTCTTTTAATTTTGCGGCAATAGTATCAATATTATCTACTAAAGTTTTATATCCTTCGGAATTTTTGTCGTAAATAACATTTTTTAGCCTAAAATTAGTTTTGTCTGTATAAAAATGTGATGTGTCACCTTGAGTATTAGGAGAATTCCAATGCCAAGTCAAAAGCACTATTCCACCACGATTATGCACTTCTTTAGCTTGTTCAATGCTATAGTTTTGCTCAGGGCTATACAAAGCTTTTTCCAAATCCAACCCTACAATCGCAGGATATTTGCCTGTTACTTTGTAAACCGCCTGCAATTCCGTAGCTTTATAAACAGACATTTTTCCGTTTTCGCCCTTAAACTCATCCTTGTCATATCCCGCATATTCATTAACAAACTGCCCTGTTATAACCTTTTTACCATAATTGCTTAGTAAAAAATTGTACAAGTTTACGGCACTTTCGCTTGCGTTTGGGTTGTTTAAGGTCTTTTGCACATTGTCATAATGCTTGTCAGGTATACGGCACCCAACAAGACTAAGGCAACTGATAACTACAAGAACTATTACCAATAATAGTAAAACGGATTTCTTCATAATTTTTTCCCTAAAAGTGTAATAACACCGATTTTCAAACGATATTTTGTCTAAAAATCAATTATAGCTTTTTAAGTTCGTAACCTTCCTTGCTATCTAATATAGTATAACCAAGCTCTGTGATTTTTGCTCTTAGCTCATCTGCTTTAGCAAAGTTACGCTCTTGCTTTGCTAGCTTTCTCTCTTCTGCCAAGTCTATAACTTCGTTAGGAATATCTAGAGTGTTGCTATTAATATAATCTTCCACTTTGTCAAGTGATAAACCAAGCACCTTATCAAATTCCAAAGCCAAACGATATACATCTGAACATAATGGCAATTTAGTCATTTTCCACAAAACACCAAGTGCCATAGGAATATTGATATCGTCATTGATAGCGTTATCAAATTCTTGTTTAAACCCATTTAAAGTATCTTTATCTACCAAAGCCAAGCCATAGCTATGACTTCTTAAAATGCAGCATAATCTTCCATAAGAAACTTTTGCGGAATTCATACCTTCAAAAGTGAAATTCAATTTTTTTCTGTAATGAGCGTTTAGGCAAAAATAACGGAATACAAGCGGACTATAGCCCATTTGCTCAAGTTGTGCAATAGTATAGGTATTTCCTAAACTTTTGCTCATTTTGCCGTTATCTACAAGCATAAACTCCCCGTGCATCCAATAGTCAACAGACTTTTTTCCTGTAAGTGCTTCGTTTTGTGCAATTTCGTTTTCGTGGTGGACAGGTATATGGTCAACACCGCCTGTATGAATATCAAACACTTCGCCCAAATACTTTTGGCTCATAGCGGAACACTCAATATGCCAGCCCGGATAACCCATTCCCCAAGGACTAGGCCATTGTTGAATATGGTTAGGGTCAGCTTTTTTCCACACTGCAAAGTCTTGCGGATTGCGTTTTTCAGAGTTAACTTCTACCCTTGCACCTGCAATTTGTTCTTCCAAATTAAGTCTTGACAAAGCACCATAATTAGGGAATTTGCTAATATCAAAGTATACGCCGTCGCTTGTTTCATAAGCAAAACCACTGTCAACCAATCTTTGCACATACTTAATCATATCGTCTATATGTTCAGTTGCTTTTGCAATAATTTCAGGCAAGCCAATATTAAGCTTTTTAAGGTCAGTCATAAAGATATTAGTATAATAATCTGCAATTTCCTTTGGAGTTTTACCTGTCTCCTTTGCACGCTTATCCATTTTATCTTCGCCTTCGTCGCCGTCACTTGTAAGGTGTCCTACATCTGTTATATTCATAACGCCTTTCAATTTATAGCCGTCGTACTGCAAAACTCTTCTTAACAAATCCATAAACACATAAGTCCTTAAATTGCCTATATGTGCATAGTTATATACGGTAGGACCGCAAGAATACATTGTAATTTCGCCTTTATTAAGCTCATTAAAATCTTCTTTTTTTCTGCTTAAAGTGTTGTATACTTTTAACATTTTAAAATCTCCTAAAACTTATATTTTTTAAATCAATTAATCTTGTTTGTTTTCTTTGCTTTTTTCTCTTTGTTCAACAAGCTTTTGCAAATATGCTTCGTCTTCTATTACTTCAGTGTTTACGATAGAGTATTTGCAAGTCTCAAGCCCCAACTTTTCTTCCAATGTAGCAAGTCTTTTGCATACTCTTGCAAACTCTTGTAAAATAGGGTCTGGAACATTTTGATTAAGGTCAATTTTTGTCTCGTGCCTTTTAACAATTCTTCCCGGAACGCCTACAACTGTGCTGTGAGAAGGTACATTTTTTAGCACAACAGAACCTGCACCTATTTTGCTATACTCGCCAATAGTTATAGGTCCTAACACCTTAGCACCACTGCTTATCATACAATTATTGCCGATAGTTGGGTGTCTTTTACCAACATCTTTGCCTGTACCGCCAAGTGTAACGCCTTGATAAATGGTAACATTGTCACCAATCTCGCAAGTTTCACCTATTACAACGCCTACACCGTGGTCAATAAACACACCTTGCCCTATTTTTGCGGCAGGGTGAATATCCACGCCAGTAATTCGCCTTGTTTTTGCGGAAATAAGCTCCGCAATGCCTTTCATATTGTGTCTGTAAAACCAATTGGCTCTTCTGTGTCTACGAATAGCCTTAAATCCGCCATAAGTCAAAAACACTATTAATTTACTTGTTGCAGCGGGGTCTCTATCCATAACCGCCTGCAAATCCGCTTTAAATTGTTTCATAATAACTCCAATACTATTTAATTTGATACAAACATTACAACTTCTGCAAATAAATGCAATTATATAAAAACACGGTATAACATAAAGACGCTATACCGTGATTCCACTTTAATTTAACAACCAAAAAGTTGCCCTTGTATGCAGATAACGATGCCCCGAGCGACATTTCCTTCGCTAGCTAATGTCAACGCACTTCATTGTATGATACTGTGAGCAAGCTTCCACCCGATGACTTGCAATCTCTGGCACAATCAAAACAATTACTCTTTTGACACTTTTGTTTATAACAAACGCCGTATAAATTTGTAACCATATTATATCATATACACAATATGATTGTCAATAATTTTTTGTGACTACCCTTTTATGCCTTTATAAAGACATAAACGGCTATAACTCTTTTTGCTTACACAATAGGAACTGCTATTGTTCCTGCACTGCTGTCATTGTAATATTTATCGCCTATTGCAACTATTTCAATGCTAGTTATACCTTCAAGCTCCGCTTTAGAGATTACCAATTGATTTGCACCTGTACCAAGTTTAAATTTCTTATCTGTACCGATAAACTTAAGCTCATAAGTCAAAGCGTTTTCAACCTTCTTCCAACTGATAACATAATTGCCGTCTTTTAGCTCAATAGTTATCTCTGGCTTAGTCAAATTACCTTTTATTGCAGGGAAATTAGCATAAGCCTGTGCGCTTGAGTTAATGCCTTCTACACTGCTTTTTGCAACTATAATGATAGAATGGTTGCCTGGTGTGAAAAGGTGAGCAAATTTTTCGTCCTTACTTAAAATATAAGTAATTATGTCGCCTTTCTTTTTGCCTTCATTTTTCAAAGTCAAAACTATTCCGTCAAATACTATTTCGTAAGTTTCTGCAAAATCTACCGCTTCAAAAGACAAAGTATATTCATTTTTAGTTTTGTCGAAAATAACTTGTGGCTTTCCTACTCTTTCCAAAGTAATGTAGTGAGTGTGGTAAGTGTAGTAAGGTTCGCTATCTGTTATAAATTCAGGCTCACTAGATTGCAATACAATTTTAATAGAGTGATTACCTACGGAATTTAAAACAGCACCCAAACTATAAATATAACTACCTTCTTCGGTTGAGATATTATCCGCTACAACATCTTTTACAATTGGGTCTGTTGCATCGTCAATTGTGATAAGCACTTTTTTTGCAAGTGCATCTACAGAAGAAAGCTCTAATGTTGCATTTGTACCAATTCTTTCAATTACTGCAAATTGTGGTGTTTCAAGCCAATCAATATAATTCAAATCGCCATAACCGATAATTTGTGCATTATTGCTAGAAAGCTTATCTTTATCAACCCAAACAACGTTTGCATCAATGATTTTATCAAAGTTACCATTGCCGTTTACATAAACCAAAGCTCCGCCTGTAATTGTACCAAATTCGCCATTATCAAAATTGCTATAAGTGCTACCAAAAAGTCTTAATTCAGACTTGTTATCAAGTGTTGCATTGCCAATATCACTTAAAGCACGAAGATAGCTGTTTTCCACATTAATATCGATTTTTGTAGGTTTATTTAGCACAACATTTGAATTTATAGTTTTCATTTCGCTTATATTTTCGCCAAAAGCCAAGCTATCAAATTGTACTTTACTGCTTTTAACAACAAAGGAATTATTTGCGTGTAATCCGCCGTTTACAACACCTTCTGCAACGCCATCAAACTCAATATCATTTGCAGTTATGTTTGTCAAAACTGTAACCTTACCTGCATTTTTGATAACTACTCTATCAGCATTTATCTTACCACCAACACCAAACTCTTTGCCTGACATAACACCCAAAGTCATTTCACCGCCCTTTGGATTTTCAAGCGTCAAAGTACCATTGTTTACTGTAAGTGTCTTTTTGTTTAAGTCAACATTCAAGCTTAATGTCAAATCACCTTCAACAGTCACGTCTTTTTGCAAATAATAAAGGCTCTTATTATCTTTTACAGGCTTTGTAAAATCTTCTGCCTTGCTAATCAACACTTTTGGAGCGTTAATAACAAGTATAGGTGTAAGCACTGCTACAAGTATCATAACGGCAAGCACTGCTGCAGAAATTAAAATTGTTAGCAATTTTTGCTTTTTGCTAGCTTTAGCAAGAGTGTTTTTCTTTCCTTTTTTCTTGCTAGCTTTGTCGCTGTCAAGGTTTTCGTCCTTTTCGCCTTCGCTCTCAGAATCTTCACTATCTTTATCGCTACTATCGTCAACAAAATTCATATCGCCGGCAATTGCTGTACCTTCTTCGTCAGTTTCTGCTTGCTCGGAAATATCATCTGTATCCAATGTATTATCCGCTAAGTCAGTGTTTTCCATTTCGTTTTCAAGCTCAATTTTTTGATTATCACTTGCTAGGTCTGAAGAAAATAAATCTTCTTCATTTTCGTTTATTTCTTGCATATCACTATCCTTTTGCAAAAACATTTCTACCAATTCGTCACCTGAATTTAGTGACAATCCTGTCTTTGCACATTCACTTTCAGTATATGCAGAAATACCTTCTTTAATACAAGTGCTGTCATAAATTATAAACGGAATAGGCTCGCTACTATGAGTTTTTGTAACTAGTGGAGTTGGGTGGTCTGGGCAAACCAAAATCCTTAAATCTTCACCTTCAAGCTCACTCAAAATATAGCCGACAACTTTTTCGTCAATAAGTTCTATTGATTTAACTTTACCCTTGCTATCCCCTTGATGTCCGCACTCGTCAGGAGCTTCCATATGTAAATAAACATAATCAAACCCGTCACGAATAGCTTTTACGCAAGCTTGTGCTTTTCCGCTAAAGTTTGTGTTTACAGTGCCTGTAACACCTTCAACTTCGATAATTTCCATACCGCTTGCAATACCAATACCTTTTAGCAAGTCAACGGCAGAAATAACAGCACCTTTTAAGCCGCGTAATTTCTCAAAATTAGGCAAAGATGGTCTGCTACCTTCTCCCCAAAGCCAAATACTATTTGCAGGGTTTTTACCTTCTTGTTTTCTTTTTAAATTAACAGGGTGGTCTTTTAAAATGTCGTAAGATTTAACCATAAGGTCAAGCATCTTATCGCCATACAAACCAGACGGCAAATAATCACTAATCGTCTTGCCGCTAATATCGTGTGGTGGAGTGTATTCTGTACCACGCTCACCATTATGCTTTATTAGACAATGTCTGTAGCTTACACCATTGTAAAAGGTAAACTCGTCATCACCCAAAGCTTGCTCAACGCTTGCAATAAGTTCTGCAGCTTCTTCTGTTGAAATTTCGCCTGCACTATAGTCAACCATAATTTTGTCTTGATAGTTCTCTTCATCGGACAAAGTAACAAGATTACACCTTACAGCCAAATCACTATCCAGCATATTTACGCCAATACTTAGTGCTTCAAGCGGTGACCTGCCACTATAGTACTTTAATGGAGAATATCCCATAACGGACAAGTTTGCAACATCACTGCCTGGTTTAATTCCGTCAGGTACAGTTTTGCACATACCGCAAACGCCTTTTTGTGCCAAACTATCAATGTTAGGCTTGTAAGCAAGCTCAAGCGGAGTCATACCCGCAAGTTCATCGCAAGGCAAATCTGCCATTCCGTCCCCTAAAATAACAATATATTTCATAAAATACCTACCTTTTGGCTATTCCCAAAATTAGTTTGGATAATTTGTTTTTATTTAATTTATTATACACTCAAAAAGCTATTAAGTCAAGAAAAATAAATATTGCACTTTAAGCGAGCTTAAATTTAATTTGTTATATTATATTAATAAAATATCATATATATAATATTCCTATTATACTATAATAAGCTTTAAGCAAAAAAAGCATTTTTTATATAATTTTGATTTTATTACATATAAAAAATTACAAAAACTACTATAAAAAATTTTTTTCTTATCATAATTTTATTAAAATACAAAAAGCTCCCGTTATACGAGAGCTTTTTATTTGTTTGTCTTTTAAAAACTGCAATAGATATTAGTTCTTTCTTCTGAAAATCATAATTTCTTCAAATTGATATTTAACAATATCTTTGCCGAATTCGTCTTTCTTATAATCACCTGTTTCTTCGTCTTTCTCATCTGTCAAAATGTTTAGGAATGTAGCAATTTCTGCATTATTACCGAATCTGCACTCTAACTCTTGAGCAGTAACAACAATACTGATTTGATATACATTACCTTGTCTTACATATTCTGTAACATCATTTTTACTAAAGCCTGCCATACCAAGTCTTGGTTTATTGTCTTCAGTATTATATGTTGCATTAAAATCACCATATACAAATGTTGCACTGATATAATAAGTACCTTCTAATAGGAATGCTGTATATTTCATTGATTGTTTTTTAATAACGCCAGGGAAATTGACTTTATTAATTTTTTCAATATTCAAATCTGTAATTGCGTAAATAGTTAACACATCACTCTTAGTTTCTACAAGAGTACCATTTACTAAGTAAGTTGTATTAGCTTCCAATGTAATAGGAGCACCATAGTTTGTAAGCACAGAAGTTTTGTTGTCATAAACTACTCTTACTTTAGGAGAATTTGCAGTTTCATTAAACGCTGCTTTAAATGTTACAACTTTATTATCAATATCTCTTGAAATTTCTTCCCATTCTCTGAATGTCCAAGCCATTACATTAGGTAAAGTGTAATTTGCATCAACTGCTTCGTTTACAGCTTTGCGAACTCTTATTTGATTGCCTAGATTATCAAGATAAATTTGTGTCCAAGGTTTAGCCGCGTCAATATCTTCATAATAAGCTGTCAATTTGTAATTATCATTTATTTTGAAAGAATACTCTGTTTTGTAATTTAAATATGTAACGCCGTCTGCTCTTAACCAACCTACAAAAATCTTTCCAGGTTCAGGTTCATTTGCTTTTATAGTTACTTTGTCACCATAAGTGTACTCAATCTTTCCTGTTTCTTCATTCAAAACACCGGCTTGAGATGTTACTGTACCGCCAATTGTTTCTATAGTATATTTCTTAGGGTAATAATCTACAAAATCAATTTTTGCCAAGCTATCATCACTTACTGTAAATGTTGTAGTTGTAAGTCCGTCTGGTGTTGTAGTCCAAGTGATATTTTGCAATTCATTTCCGTTTTTATCATACAAGGCAATAGCTTTAGCACCAAAGTGACCGTCATTCAATCTACCTGTAATTGTAATTGTACGTTTTTCAGCATTTTTGTCAGCATCACCAAAATCTTTATTACTCATAATGCTATAAGAACCATATCTTGTTCTTGAGTTAACACCATCAACTGCTGCACCATTGATATAAATACTTTCGTGTACTTGGATAGTGTGTGGTGCAATAATTGCAGAGAAATAACTTCCTACTTCTTCAAGTCTGGTTTGTTGTCCGAAAATTACTTCCTTATATAACACATAGTTGTTTGTAGAAGGTCTTAACAATTGTCTTCCTGCAACATTTAGATATATTGGTGTATTTTCAGCATAACCTTGGTCTTGCCACATCATTAAGTCGCCATTTGCAAAACCTGACTTTTCACCATTTTTGTCATCACTTAGTCTTGTAAATTTAACATAAGCACCACCAAAGATAGTTGTCTCGCCACGAACATAATCTTCATCTGTTTCAACAAGCAAACTTCTCTTTTGAATACTCAATACTCTTTCCATACCTACAGTAACATTCTTTAGCATAATAACAATTTTTTCGCTATCTTCGCTATACGCAACTGCATTGTCATAGTCGCCACCATCATCGCAATACAACTTAACTGGTCTTCCGTTAAATGTATTCATTGCATTTTTCAAGTCGCCGACATTTATAACACGAACACCTTTACTATACAATCTTCCATTGATTTTCATCATCAATTGATATTTAGTTCCGTCATAGTACAATGGCTTATCTTTATTACCATTTCTTGCAGCTCTACTTTGGTCAGACATTTCAATCCATCTTGTACCATCGTCCACAGCTAAAATTTCTGTACCATTTACTTGGTCTTGTTTGTAAAAACCAATTTCACCAGTGCTGTTGATACCAATTTGGATATCTGATGAAGAACCTTCTGCTGGGAATTTGCTAGCAGAATATTGACCTGAAATTAATTGACTAAATACCGCTTGACCATATAAGTTCCACAATATATAACCATCTGGTATAAAGATTTTTACTGCATTGTTTGTATCGTGGTCAAAGAAGAAAGGAATTTCCTTACCGCCATAACCATTATTTGCACTTTTTGTGTTTAAGCTAGCAAAGTTAACTTTTGTATAACCTTGATTGTATCCACTGCCTGAAGCATTGTCACCACCTGCTGTCTCTGTACCACCTGAAGCGTTTTTGTAAAGCTTAGTTCCTGGTTCTGTGCCTTCCGCAACATAAATATTCTTAGCTTGTTCTACGCCTTCGTCACCACCAGTTGAGTTACCACCAGTTACCATACAATCCAAATCACCGCTAACCATAGCTGCGTTAACTTGACCACCTTTATTGATAGCTACAATACCGCCGATTTTTCTGTAAGCTTTGTAGTCACCACTATTACCACTGGCGTTGTTGTATCTTGCTTTATTTACTTCTGCAACCAATCTGCAACCACTATTGAACTCCGCATAAGCGTGGTCAATTATTGTGCCACCCATTATGTAACCTGCAACGCCGCCGACAAAACTAGCGCCCGCGTGAGATTTGGGGTTTATCCAGAGCCCTTTTCTAACCCAACCAGTTCTATTTGTTGTTTGCAATGTGCTATTTGCATTAAATATACTTGAAATATTGGAAATTTTACCGCCTTTGCTAGCACCAGCAACCAATCCTAAATATACAGCGTTTGTACAACCAAATTTAGAAATAGAGTTACCAATTGAAGATACATCTTCATAAGCACCGAATTTTTTGCCGTTAGCTAAATTAACAACAACATTATCAATTGTTCCGCCTTGGTTATAACCAACCAAGCCACCAACAACAGCAAGAGCGTCTTCACCACTATCATTATAATCGTTGTTCGAACTATCTTTATAGCCGAAATAATGGTGACCTTCTATTGTAAAAGTAAAGTTGCTTAATACTGCTTTTTCTCTTAGTACGCTTACCAAACCACCAAAGCAGTGGAAGTCAACTTTGTAGTATATAGGAGCACCTAGACTGTCTTCTCCTTCTTTCATACCATAGCCGTCACCTTCTTTTTGCAAATTATATCCAACTTGGCTATCACTACGACGATCCAACTCCACACCATTAGCTTCATTTTTTAGTCTAATGTTAAAACCGCAACCATCTAAGTTTTTCTCAAGTGAGATATTTGGTGCCAAATAAGCACGGTCGCTAGACCACGCCAAATCAATATCACAAGTCAAATATCCGTGAAAACCTGCATAGCCATTAGTTTGGCTTAAAAAGTCTTTTAAATTTTGTTCGCTACTGATAGCTTTCCAAGTTTCGGTTTTGTCTCTGTAACCTTTTAATTCCATATACTCGTTAAGGTCACCGACACCACCTAAATATTTGTCCTTATCATAGGTTGCAACAGTAGTTGCGGAATTGTCTGAATTGTTTACATTGCCACCACTTAGCGCGCCTAAATTAAACACACAGAACAATGCAAGGACAATAGACAAAACCAATACAATACTTGTGCAAATGCCAAATATTTTTGTCTTTCTTCTTTCCATAATTTCCTCCCTAAGAAGTCAGAATTCGCCCACCACAACATACAAAACAATATGCAAAAATGAAAAATCGGATAGTAACCCCTTTTTTAATAAATCCGAAACAAACAAGTAATTTTACTTATCCCTATTTATTTGAGATTAAAATTTTTCACTATCGCATTGTTATAATATATGCGGTATAATACAATAATATAATAGAATATATACCTTAACCAAACCTTAAACAGCTTAAATGCAACAAAGATTTTACACAAAAATCATATAAAATAAATATAAATATTTTTTTTAGCCAATTTTATTCCGCAGCTAAAAAGAGACTAGCAACCTTTTGTCTAAGCTAATTTTGCTCGAAAATTATCTACATAAAAATTTTAATTCGGTTTGCAGTTTTTGTCTAAAATAAAATTGACATCAAATCGCTAGCCTAAATAAAGCAATTTTTGCAAATAATTTAACAAAGTATATTGATAAAATTATCTTTTTGTGATATAATATTAACAAATAAACAATGTATCTTAAGAAGATTACAAGGATAGAAGGAGAATATTATGTTAAAACATATTAACAACAAAGACGAATTTATCAGCAATACAGCAAACGGCACAGTTCTTGTAGACTTTTTTGCAAATTGGTGCGGACCTTGCAAAATGCTTGCACCTGTTTTGGAAAAACTTGCAGACGAAATGCCTGAAATAGATATTTTGAAAATTGATGTAGATGCAGTACCAGATGTAGCAAAAGATTATGGTATTATGTCTATCCCTACTCTAATACTTTTTAAAGAAGGTGTAGAAACAGACAAACAAGTTGGATATATGAATTTAGACCAATTAAAAAGTTTTGTTAAATAAAATAGCTAAAAATAAATTATCGGGTTAAAGCAAATAAAACGAATCAAATTTCTTTTACACATAATGAGAGAAAAAAGTTATTTAGCACTTGCACAAATGCAGGTGCTTTTTATTTTACAGCTTCCGTTTTTTTTGTAATTCTACACAAAATAGACAAAAATATGCTAACATTTACTGTTGACATTGTCTTTTAGCCGAATTTTTCACTTTAGTGTGGAATATCAACATCACAATGCCAGTCTCATTATATAATTATAAAATTAATTAACTTTATATCTTTAGTAAATAGTGCTTATTTTTTGATGATTATTACTAAAAACAACCTTTCAAAAGCATTTCATTTGGTTAATCGGAATATAACAAAAATTTATAGGAAGAATTGCTATGAATTAATTGACAGATTTTTTAAGATATGTTATACTCATTTTGTTTAATAAAACTAAACTTTTGGTTTAGTGGATAATGTTTTACTAAACTTAAGGTTTAATATCATAAAAGTTACTAAACTAAAAGTTTAATATAAAATGGTAAAAAGGAGTTATTTATGGAAATCGGGTCAAAAATTAAAAGACTAAGATTGCAATTATCACTCACGCAGTCCGAGCTTGCAGACAGATGCGAATTGACTAAGGGATACATATCTCAACTTGAAAATGATTTAACAAGTCCTTCAATTTCAACGCTTATAGATATTTTGTCCGCACTTGGTACAGATGCACAAACATTTTTTAAGGACGACAAGGAAGAGCAAGTTGTTTTTACTGAAAACGATTTTATCGTAAAAGACAGCTTGGAGCAAGAAAAAATTTGGTTAGTACCAAACTGCCAAAAAAATGAAATGGAGCCACTTTTGGTGACAATAAAACCAAAATACTCTCTTCCTGAAGATATGCCACACGAAGGCGAAGAGTTTGGATATGTGTTATCCGGCAAAATCATACTTCATCTTGGAAAAAACAGCTACACTGTAAAAGCTAAAGAAAGTTTTTATTTTGTATCTGACAAATTACACTATATTGAAAATGCGACTAATATCCCTGCTAAAATAATTTGGATATCAAGCCCACCTACTTTTTAATGGAGAAAAATTATATGAGTACACTTATTGAATTAAAAGACGTTTGCAAAGCTTACGATGGTCAAACAGTTGTTGACAATGTAAATCTTAATATTGAAAAAGGCGAATTCGTTACTTTTTTAGGACCTTCTGGTTGCGGAAAGACTACTACGCTTAGAATGATTGCGGGGTTTGAAAAACCAACTTCAGGCGAAATTTTACTGGATGGAAAATCTGTGCTTGATATTCCACCACATTTAAGACCTGTAAATACAGTTTTTCAAAGATACGCACTTTTTCCGCATCTTAATGTTTTTGACAACATTGCTTTTGGCTTAAAAATGAAAAAGAAGGAACTTTGCCGTGAAGAAAAAAATTTCTTTGCAAGACAAAAGGCTATAAAAGCTTTAATTTCAGAAAAAGTTAAAAAAGCACTTAAAATAGTTGGGCTTACCGACTACGAATACAGAAATGTTACAAGTTTGAGCGGCGGACAACAACAAAGAGTTGCAATCGCTCGTGCTATCGTTAACGAACCACAAGTTTTGTTGCTTGATGAACCACTTGGAGCTCTTGACCTAAAAATGCGTCAAGAAATGCAACTTGAGCTTAAAAATATGCACAGGAGACTTGGCATAACTTTCGTTTACGTTACTCACGACCAAGAAGAAGCTCTTACAATGAGTGACCGCATTGTTGTTATGAAAAATGGTATTATTCACCAAGTAGGTACTCCTATTGATATTTACAATGAGCCTTCAAACGCCTTTGTTGCAGACTTTATTGGAGAATCAAATATCATAAACGGCGTTATGATAAAAGACAAGCTTGTTAGATTTGCAGGCAACGAATTTGTTTGCGTGGACGGCGGTTTTGAACAAAATCAAGCTATTGATGTTGTTATCCGTCCTGAAGACATTTATTTAATGGACGAAGACAAAGGACAAATCAAAGGCGTTGTTATCTCTTCACTATTTAAAGGTGTACATTATGAAATGAGCGTTATTGCAAACAAGGTTGAGTTTTTAATTCACTCTACTACAGAATGGAAGCCAGGCGAAAAAGTAAGTATGTTTATCCGTCCTGACGATATTCACATAATGAAAAAAGAGAAAAACAGCAACATTATCAATGCAAAAGTTTTAAATGAAACAGAGATTGAATTTGCAGACGGAACATTTAATTATGACAAAAAAACCTTCGAAAATGCGGGTTATTCTGAAAATGATTACATTAAAGAAGATGTTAAAATATCTATCGACTTTGATAAAATCGACCTTACCGACTATGAAGACTCTGCACCTATCGCAGGTAACATTGTGTCAAGCATTTTCAAAGGCGATAAATATCAATATGTTGTTAAAGTTGACAATGGCTTTGATTTCTTTGTGGAAACTGAAGACGAATACGACAGCAACGACCGTGTAGGAATTACTATCAAACCTGAAGACATTAAACTAGAGAAAATTATCTCTTCCAAATAGGAGTTCAAATGAAAAAATTCACTATAAAAAGAAAATATCTTGCATTCCCTTATGCGATATTTATGCTACTTTTTGTGCTTTTGCCACTTGCTTTGATAGTGTTTTATGCCTTTACAAATGCAGATGGCAGTATAAGCTTGGAAAATTTTATTAACTTTTTTACCGATGGTGTAACATTTAACTCTTTCCTTGATTCTATTTGGATAGCTTTTATTACTACAGTTATTTGTTTTGCACTTGGTTTTCCTGTGGCGTACATTCTTGCAAGCAAAAAGTATAACCGCAACAAAACATTGTTTTTATTGTTTTTGCTACCAATGTGGATTAACTTTTTGCTAAGAACAATTGCCACTCGTGCTATGTTTGAAGCTTTTGGGTCTTGGCTTAATATAACGATTAATTTTGGTAAAGGCACAACAATTTTTGGTATGGTTTACAACTTTTTACCATTTATGATTATCCCTATTTACTCTACTCTATCAAGCTTAGACAAAAGCTATACGGAAGCAGCACTTGACCTTGGTGCTACACCTACAAAAGTTATAACTCGTGTTATTTTGCCACTTGCAATACCTGGTATTATAAGCGGTATAACTATGGTGTTTATGCCTACACTTTCTACATTCGTTATTTCTGACTTGCTTGGCAATAACTTGGTGCAACTTCTTGGTAATATTATTAATCTTGAGTTTACTCAAAACTCTTGGAACTACGGCTCTGCACTTTCTATCATTTTGTTATTACTAATGGGTATAACAATGTTTATAGAGAAAAAATATAACAATAAAACACAAACTGCAGGAGGAAGAATATGGTAAAAAAGATTTTAGCCAAAGGTTATGTTTACTTAGTACTTTTATTCCTTTATGCTCCTATTGCAGTGCTTGTGATTTATTCTTTTACACCTGCAGCAACTATGCAATGGCAAGGGTTTAGCTTTGATTTGTACAAAGACTTGTTTAATCCAACAAAAAGTGCAACTATACTGGACGCTCTTAAAAATACTATTATAATTGCAAGCGTTTCATCAGTTATTTCAACTTTGATTGGAATTTTTGCATCAATCGGTATTTACAATATGAAAAACCGCTCAAAAGAAGCTATGCTTACGGTTAGCAAAATTCCTATGATGAATGCGGAAATCGTAACCGGTGTTTCTTTAATGCTACTTTTCTTATTATTTGGTATACCTTTTGGTATGGTAACAGTTATTATTGCTCACATAGTATTTTGCACTCCTTATGTAATACTATCTATAATACCTAAACTGCAACAAATGGATAACAACTTATACGAAGCCGCTTTAGACTTGGGCTGCACTCCTATGAAAGCACTTTTTAAAGCAGTTTTGCCACAAATTATGTCAGGTATTGTAAGCGGATTCTTCCTTGCTTTCACATTGTCAATTGACGACTTTGTAGTTACAATATTCAATATTCAAGGTATTAACACTTTGTCAACATTCATTTATGCTGACGCTGCCAAAAACGGACTTACTCCTTCTCTTCGTGCGCTTTCTACTATGATACTTTTATCCGTTTTAGTGCTTTTGATTGTAGTAAATGTATTTTCTCACCGCGAGAAAAAATCTAAAAACAAAGCAATCGCCAAAGCAAAGGGGGTTAAACTATGAAAAAGAAATCAGTTATTCTAATTATGCTAGTTTTGCTACTTGCTTTGACAATTATCCCTGTGCTTAGCGGTTGTAACAGCAATAAAGTAATAGTTCTTAAAGTTTATAACGCTCAAGACTACATTCAAGAAGGTGAAGACGAAGGCGACGAAGATGTGCTAAAAGATTTTGAAGTTTATTACGAAGAACTTACAGGTCAAAAAGTACGCGTTCAATACGATACCTTTGACACATTGGAAAGAGCTTATACTATAATAAACAAAAGAAAAGCGGATTACGATGTATTTTGTCCAAGCGATTATATCATTGAAAAAATGAAAAAAGCAGACCTTTTGACTCCGCTTGATTTAAACAAAATTCCTAATATAGAAAATATTCCACCTTATCTTTTGGATAGAGACTTTGACAGAAATAATGAGTACAGCGTACCTTATATGTGGGGAACATTAGGCATTTTGTACAACGCAGATGAAATTTCCGAAGAAGATATTAAAGGTTGGGATTTGCTTTGGAACGCTAAATATAAAAACGATATTCTTATGAAAGATAGTATCCGTGACTCTGTATTTATCGCTACTATTTACGCTTATCGTGAAGAACTTGCAGAGTTTAACAAAACTGCTACTCCTGAAAAATATCGTGAAAAACTTAACGATTTAGTAAACAACATTACTCCTGAAAAGCTTGCAACAGTAGAAAAAGAGTTACGCGAACAATACAATATCCTTTACGCTTACGAAGTTGACAGCGGTAAAGACTCTATGATTAACGGCGAAGCATTAGTCAACCTTGCTTGGAGCGGTGACGCTGTTTGGGCAATTGAAGAAGCTGCTAACAACGGCATTAACCTTGACTACTATATCCCTGAAGAAGGCTCAAATGTTTGGTTTGATAACTGGGTTATTCCTAAATACGCTAAAAATGTTGATATAGCTCACGAATTTATAAATTTCATTTGCCGTCCTGATATTGCAGTTAGAAATATGGATTATATCGGCTACACTACGGCAGTATTATCTCAAGAGTCAATCGAATATATGACAGACTTAGATGACGAAACACTTGCCACTCTTGACGAAAATGATTATACTTACCTTTTTGAAAACAGAGACGGAGTGTTAAACGATTCTTGGTTACAAAAGGCTACAGAGTGGGGAATAGATTTTACAGCACTAAAAATTCCTGAAGTTGTACTTCCATCAAAAGACAAAACGGAAAACTGCGTGGAAATGACCGACTTTGGCGAAAAGCAGGATATGGTTGTTAAAATGTGGACAAGAGTTAAAGCGTTGCCACTGGGATTAGAAGTTAAAATTTTCAGCATTTGTCTTGCAATAGCAATTGTCGGAATTATAGCCTACTCTATTTACAAAAAAGTAGAAAAGAAAAAGCTTGTTGCTGGCAAAATTGAGCAATTGGATAATGGCAACAATACCACTCAAAACAATATCTTTAAAACTTATATTCAAAAAACAAAAGACTTTGCGGGAAAAGTTAAATCAAAAATAACCAATCTTAAAAAAGCTAATACAAAAACTAAAGATATTGATAAAGAGAATATTTCCGAAACCGATAGCGACAACACACAAAACTAAAACAAAAAAGTGCAAGTTATATGCTTGCACTTTTTTATTCTATTATTACTTAATTATAAAATTTAAAAAGCAAATTTTAATTAGCATTATTTTATATTGCTATCGCAATACTACTTGTTTACACAAGCACTTTCATTTTAAATTGTTTGTCCTTTGATATATTGCATAATGGTGCAATTATAAAACTAAACACCTAAAGACCTAATAATTAACATAAAATCATTGAAATTGATTAAATTAATACCGATTTTTGACGGAATTTTGCAAAACAAATATGCCAAAGACAAAAGCTTTGGCATTATTATTTTTATTTAAAAAACCATTTAAACACAACATCTTTAATGTTTTTAGGTGCAAGCAATACACCTGTGTTTTTGGCTATATCTCTTACTACATTACCCTTCATATCGATATTTGCAACCGATTTGATTCGTAATTTTTCCACAACTTCTTCTTCTTTCATTTTGCCTACTGGGATAGTGATTTCCGCCCTACCGCCTGCCATAATATCAAAGTAGTTGTTGCTGAAAGGTGTTTTAACGCTATCCATATAAAGTGCCACATATCTTGCAAATTTTTCCGCTTGAATAGATATTTTTGCAACACCTTTTTTTACAGCTACATCAACTTTTAGCTTAGGGTCTGGCAAAAGTGCAAGTTTGTTTTGTACAAACAAAAAGTCTTCCGCTGCAAGCACTCTTCCCGCTTTATCAGTAAGCTCAGCTACAAACACAAACTCTCTTTCCTTGCCAGCTATAACTTCTTTTAAATCAATATTTGCTATATTGCAGTTGCTCTCACCTTTAATTTCAACATTTTGCTCACCATTTGATAGCACAATTCCGTCAAAATCTTCAAGTTTCCAAATAAGGTTACATTCTTCATTTACATTCAAATCACAACTTAAATCTACTTTAACAATACCCTTTTTACTAGTGATTGAAAGTAAAACAGGAGCAAAAACTCTTTTTAGCTTATACATTACAGCTTTGTAATTGCCTAAATAGTCAATTGCTGAACAATCTATGCCCGCCCAACAATCGTTAAGCGATGTCATTATAACGCCACGACACTTTGACATATTACGCCTTAAATGCTCTATCATTTCTGTATAATATTCCGCCTGAGTAAGTTGAGAATAGTATATTAAATCAGATATACTTCTTGGTACTCTGAACCTTGAAGAAATGTAATATAGCATTTTATTATTTCCATCACGGAACTTTTGTCTTTTTTCTAGCTCAAGTCCTGTTATTGTGTATTGTTTTTTAGATATAAACTCTTCAAATACTTTTGGACTAGGCATTGACGGCATACCAAATTCGCCACAAAATCTAGGTGTATGTCTGCCTATCTTTTGCATAGACCGCATACCGCCCCAAACTTCCCACATATTTGAAATTCCGTTTTTATAGTTGTTTACTTTATCGCAAAATTTGCTTGATAGCGGAGATGAAGGAATATAAACAAAATCACAAGAATAACTTTTGATTTTTTCTGGTATTTTTTTGTAAAACACGTCAAAAATCGCACTTTTTAATGATTTTTGTCCAAATGTACGAGATAATTTATGCTCCATTTCATAACTTCCGCACAGCACAACACACGACGGGTGATTATGTAATTTTACAAGGTTATATTTTATTTCTTTTTCTACATTCGCAGCAAAGTCTGAGTTTTCAAATGGGTAAACTCTTCCCACAAAAGGCATATCCTGCCATACCATTATACCCCTTTCGTCGCACATAGTATAAAACTCTTCTGGCATATATCCCACACCTGCAAATACTCTAATTAAGTTTGCATTGATATTAACTATGCTGTCAAGATAGTTTTCCATCTTCTTTCTGTTAAACAAAGAAGACATACTATCAAGTGGCATTAATGTTACACCTTTAACAAAAATCTTTTCGCCATTTAGCACTAAGCCGAATTTTTTATAACTATCAACTTCCGACTCTTCAAACTTTATATCTTTTATACCATAACTTAAGCTTTTGCTGTCAATAAGTTCTTCCCCTTTATAAAGCTCTGTTGAAATGTTATATAAAGCAGGTTTTTTGGTTTTTGAATAAATCGTCCATAGTTCTGGCTTATTTATTGTTACTACAAGCTCATTTTGCTCTTCAACTTTACTGCTTGTTGCAGTAATAATATTGCCGTTAGGTTCTGTAATATTAAGCTTTAATGAATATTCCGCATTGTCAGTCAGCTTTTTGCCTTTTACAGGAACTTTTACCACTACTATTGCAGATTTAGAAATTCTTTCATTTTTTACTATTGTATCGCCCAAATAAAGCTCATCATATCCAACAATTTTAATGTTTCCGCAAATACCGCTAAATGGTAATACCAAATTGTTATTAGCACCAAAGTGTATTGCAGGTTTTCTAATAAACTGCACTCCTGCCATACCGTCTTTTGAGTTAGGCATTGGATTGTTTTCCAATTTGTTCTCAATATAAGTAAGTGGGGAACGGAATTTTATCCTAATTTTATTAGTAAGTCTTGAAACAAAGTTTTTAATGTCAATTGTGTACTTAATAAATGAATTTTCCGTCCTTGCAACAAGTCTGTCATTTATATAAATATCCGCAATTGTGTCCAATCTGTCGGCTTCAAGCAATATAACGGGCTTTTTAAGCAAATCCAAAGGCAAAGTAAATTCACGAGCATACTCCCAGTCACGCTCGCCTATCCATTGAGTTAAATCTTCATTATTGTCATAGTATGGGTGGTCAATCAAATTGTTTGCAAGAAGGTCAATATAATTACTTCCAGGAACAACCGCTGTATACCATTTGCCCCTACCTACTTCGTGAAAAGACCACTTTCCGTTTAAATCAAACTCTTTCATACTTACCTCAGTCATAATTTTAACATAAAAATTACAAAAAGTAAAGAGAAAAGGAAAAACATATTATGCTAAATAATAGCAACTACTCTCTTTTGCCTTTTACTGAATACACTGCTTTAATTTATTTTTTACCCCAAACAAAAAATATTGGTTTCTTATTATATCGCTCTTATGCCAAAATCGCACGTCCTTAAAAACGTACCTGTTATGAGCTAAAATTTAGTCATAAAGATAAGGCGGTGATGTTATGTTAAACAATTTAGAACTTGAGAAAAACTATCAAATAAACTCTCAAACTGAAGAAGCAGAAGAACAAGACACAATCAGAAAATTAAAAATTATTTTGCTTGCAATCACCTTGATTGTCGGTATAGTTTTGTGCGTACAACTTATCACCCAAAATATCGGCTCAACAAGTTATGTAGGCGAAAATGAAAATTACAGCCTTAAACTTACACTAAAAAACAACGGCACTTTTATATATGACGAAAAAAATATTGCAAAAAAGGAAAATGTAATATTAAAAGGTAGTTATTTTATATCCGAAACAGGCGTTTTACACTTGTCTTTTTATAACGGAAAAGATTTAACGCTTAAAATAAACAATAATATTGGTGAAGCACGAACAATTACTTTTGATAAAAATTACCCTTTGCTTAAATTGGAAAGTTAAATTTTTGCAATTTTTACAGAATAAAACTAATTGCTTTTAACCACTTTAATACACTTAAAATCAGCAAATTCTGACTTTTTTTGTGGCATAATTTTTGCTATAAAACTCCCCATTTAGCAAAAATTTTCTGTTTTTTGTTGTTTAATCTTTTTATTTATGGTACAATTGAATTACTAAAATAAAACTAATTTGATTTTTTTAAATTAAATTTTAAAGGATTATATGGCTCTAAAAAATTGGTTCAGATTGGATAACAGTGCTAAACTTTATCCTTTTATCACCACAAAAGATTCTCAGAATTTGTTTAGATTTACCGTGGAATTGGCTTTTGACATTGATAAAAATATCTTGCAACAAGCCTTAGATACCACTTTAAAAAGATTCCCTTCTTTTGCTGTAAGACTAAGAAGGGGTGTCTTTTGGTATTATCTTGAAAAAAATGAAAAACAATTGCTTGTACAACCTGAGTCGGATATTATTATGGAACAAATTACTGCACACAACTGCAATGATTTTTGTTTTAGGGTAATGTATTTTAATAATCGTATTACTTTTGAATTTTTTCACATTTTATGCGACGGCAGTGGTGCATTAAAATTTATTAAAAGTTTGATACACACTTATTTGACTTTGCTAGGTTTGGACTTAGATACAGAGAATAAAATTTTAACTGCAGACTCTCCTATCGACCCAAGAGAGTATGAAGACAGCTTTGCGGAAAACTACAAACCTGTTAAATTAAAAGACATTAATATCACTAATCTTACAGGTAGCACTTCACAAGCATTCACTCTTCCTGGGGAGCAATTTGACCATTTGGGAAAAGGTGCAATTACAGCAGACCTTAGTGCAAAACAAGTGCTTGCCTACTGCAAAAGTAATGGTTACACGGTTACACACTTTTTAGGCGGGCTATTTATGTACAGCGTGTATATGGCAAAAGGTAGATTTGTCAAAAACCCAAAAGACATAACTTTGTTTATACCTATAAATTTAAGAAAACTTTATAAAAGCGTTACTTTAAGAAATTTCACTTTATTCTCTCGTGCAAGGGCAGATATAAAAAAGCAAGATTTAACACTCGAATATTTTATAAAAATAGTACAAGACTCTATAGAATCCTGCTATAAAAAAGAGTACTTAGACAACAATATAAGCACTACAATGAAAGGCGAAAGACTTTGGATTATGCGTATTATGCCATTGTTTATAAAACACCTAGTTTTTGCCATAAACAATGAAAAATCTTTAAAAAAGCCTACGAAAACCGCTACATTTAGCAATGTAGGCATTGCAGACCTGCCAAAATCTTTTGAGCCTTATGTTAAAAAAGTAACATTTATGTTGCACGCTTGTCCGCAAGTTCCTATATCTTTTACAGCAATCACAACATACGATACTTTGACTATTGCATTTGTAAGATTACTAAAAGATACTGATACCGAAAAATTCTTTATCAATTACCTTGCAAACTTAGGTTTTGACATTTCTGTAAGCAGCAATTATTGGGAGGTAGACGATGCGTTGTAATTATTGTAATGTGGATATAGGCGACAACAATATCTGCCCGTTATGTCACAAAAAGGTGGATGAAAATTCAGCTATACAAATAAAAACAGAATATCCAAAAAAGCAAGCAAAAAGGCCATTGCCGCTAAAGGTTTCACCAAAAAATATATACCTAATTATTGCCATTATTGCGTCAATAGTTAGCCTTTTGATATGCTATCTTACCCCAACTACTACTTTGTGGTGTTGGTTTATGATTGCATTTTTTGCTTATGGTTATTTGCTTATTGGAAACACTATTTTTTCAAATTCGGAAATAGGAACAAAAATCTTTTTACAAGGCAGCTGCCTTATCGCTTTGGGATATATTTATGAAGCGATATTCAAAACCACTGTTGCGACATCTTACATTTTACCTATCGTAATCACTTTTATGATTATAGTATCAAGTGCTATGCTTACAATTTTTTACAAGCATAATCGTTCGCTATTTGTATCTTGCTGTCTTATGAGTTTGTTGGGATTTTTACCGATAATACTCTATGCTTGCAAAGTTACAACTACTCTTGTTCCGCCGGTTATTTCAGCTGTGACAGGTGGTAGTGCTTTGATATTGAGTTTAACTTTTGGTTTTAAAAAATTAAAGGAACAATTTGAAAAAGTTTTTCATATTTAAAGTTTTATTATTTAATTTAGGAGTAAATGAAAAAAGTATCTCTTTATATTATAGCAATTTTATTAATGACTTTGTTTACCGCTACAATCCTAACTGGCTGTAGCCCTTTTGGCAAAATCAAAAGTAATAAAAAAATTGACCTTTCTAATATGAGCCTAGTATTTGAAGACGATTTTAACGGAGACTTAGATAAGTCAGTTTGGAAAACCACTTTTGGAAATCCAATCCGCCGTGGCGGTTACTGGACTGAAGAACAAACTTTTACTGATGGCGGCAATCTAATTATCCGTACAGAGTATAAGTAAAACGGCTCACAAGGCAGTGTTTGGTATACTGGCACTTGCCTTTCACAAGATTTAAAAGAGTTTACTTATGGTTACTTTGAAGTAAGGTGCAAAGCTCCTGCTGCACAAGGGCTTTGGAGTGCCTTTTGGTTGCAAGGTACTAATATGGCAAACAATTTGTTTACAGAAGACGGCAAAACTGGTGCGGAAATCGATATAATGGAAAGCCCTTATTACAATGACCCCGCTATGCCCGCGAGTAAATATCGAAATACAACATTCCATACAATTCACATAAATGGTTATGGCGACCAACACCTATCACAAGTATCTAAAATATATAAAGTTCAAAATGATATGTATACAAAGTTTAATACTTACGGCTTGCTATGGACGGAAAATGAATATGTCTTTTACATTAGCGGCTGCGAAAGCTATAGGCAAACTTTGGCGTATCTCAAGCCCCTGAATTTTTATGGCTATCTGTTGAAATAGCGGGCGAAAGCAATAGTGCAAACCCAAGCAATCCAAACAATATCTTCACCTGGGCAGACGAAATAACAAATAACCCTAAATCTTCTATGCCCGTTGATTTTGTAGTTGATTATGTTAGGGTTTATCAGTAAGAAAATTATTAATTAAAAATATTTAGGAGATTGAATTTTGGAAACAAGCTTAACTCACAATCACATTGATTTAGAAAAAATAAACGAAAAATTGCTGAAAGCAAATATTGACTGGATAGATAATAAACTATTATCTTTTTACTTATCAAAAGATATGAATGAAAAAGGATGTTGTTTGATAAATAATATCGAATACTTTTTGGCATATCCATTTTGTTGCGGTGTAACAGAACATTATTGTCAAGATAAGCCTAAAATGGTACTTTTTGGGCAGGAATACCACGGCTCTAAGGCTTTAAAGTTAAACGATGATAAAACTTTTGACTTTGAATCATACGAAGGCTATTCCCCAAAAGGATATCAAGATTGGGCAATAAAACACACTAACAATATGCTTTTAAAACCTAAATATTCTTTTTGGCAATACATTAAAAGTTTGACAGAAAACTTTTCAATTTGTTGGAACAATCTTGATAAAGTTTATTTAGGGAAAAAAGACAAAGATGAATATTTAAAAAATGGAAAACTTACTTACGATTTAGAAAAAGTTTTGTCTGCAAGATATGAAGCAAAGGGCTATGAGTCAAATTCATCTTGCACAACTACAAATCGTTCATTGATTGAAAGAGAAATACAAATTTTATGCCCTGATATTGTTGTTTTTCTTGTTGGACCTTACTACGATTTATCTTTAGCTACCGCTTTCGGCCTAGATAGAGAATCTTTGTATGAATATAGACCTAGCTTAGCTAATTCCGTAAGAGATATTTCCAATGTAATTAAATTAAAAAACAATACAGGTAAAGACATAACTGTTTTGTGGACTTATCACCCTAGAAGCTTACAACTCTATAAAATCACTAAAGAAAGTTTTGTTAATGAAATAACAAATAAATATAATACAAACAAAAACTCACAATAACTTAATTGTGAGTTTTTTTGTTTTTGTTAGTATAGTTTTAATAATAACTTGAAGAAATATACTTGTTTCTTTGATTAAATTTTCAATATTTCCGTCAAAAATCGGGGGTAAATGGTTTTTTAGTTAAGATTTTAGGTTTAGTATGTGTTTTTAAGACACAATAAACACCGACACTTTAAGATAAACTTTATTTATTTTTTATGGTATTTATTTATCTTTACACTACCCTTATTGTATCATTTTTTAGGATAAATGTAAAGTAGGAATTCACAGATT